>Ga0255338_1000443_pt1 | contig 137295 bp, 127 predicted proteins | sample MeOH1_35cm_T4_19_FD_203715 | JGI IMG/M metagenome (GOLD analysis project Ga0255338, IMG submission 203715) | Sandy soil microbial communities from University of British Columbia, Vancouver, Canada - MeOH1_35cm_T4_195 | ecosystem: Engineered > Artificial ecosystem > Sand microcosm >... | reverse complement strand
GCGCAGTTCGTGAATCATCTGTCCGTCCTATTGCGCCGCAGTGACCTGGATTTCGACGAGGCAATCCGGGTCTGCCAGTCTCGCTTCGACGCACGCACGCGCCGGAAGATTCTGCGGATCCACCCACGCGGTCCAGACGTCGTTCATGTTCGCGCGGTTGCGGATATCGCTCAACCAGATCGTCGCACTCAGCAGCCTCGACTTGTTCGTGCCGCACTCGGCCAGGAGGCTGTCGATCGCGCTCAGGATCTGCACTGTCTGTGCCTCTATGCCTCCACAGCGATCCTGCGCCGTCAGGCCGGAGAGGTAGACGGTTGCGCCATGCGCGACCGCCTTGGACAGGAGCTTCTTGGATTCGACTCGGACAATTTCGGTCATCGTTGCGTGCCTCGGGCGTTGGGAAAGCAAAATCAGTCAGTCTGCGGTCGCTCCGGAGTCCTTCACCACCTTGGACCACTTCACGGACTCCGTACGGATATGCGCGGCAAACTCCTTGGGCGAACTGGTCACGACATCGAAGCCTTGGGCCTTGAGCTGGTCCCTGACTTCGGGCTTTTGCATGTGCTTGGTGATTGCGGCGTTGAGCCGGCCCACGATTTCCGCAGGTGTGCCGGCGGGCGCCAGCACCCCGTACCAGGTACCGACTTCGTAGCCAGACAGGCCCGCCTCCGCGATGGTGGGTACGTCTGGTGCAAGCGGTGCCCGAGTGGAAGAAGTGACGCCTAGCGGGGTCAACTTGCCGCTGCGGATGTGCGGCAGGGCCACAGGAAGACCGACGATGGCGAGCGGGATATGTCCTCCGAGCTGGTCGGCCAGCAGCGGCGTTGCGCCCTTGTAGGGAACATGGCTCATCTTGATGCCCGCCATGGTGTTGAAAAGCTCGCTCGCCAGATGCTGTGGCGACCCGACGCCGGCTGATCCGAAGCTGAGTCTTTCCCGCTTGGCGAGTGAAATCACCTCGGCGACGGACTTGGCCGGAAACGTCGGATGGGCAACGAGGATCAGAGTCGACGATGCAACGAGGGCCACCGGTGCGAAGTCGTTGATCGTGTCATACGGCATCCTGCGATACAGGCTTGCGTTGATGGCGTGGGTTCCGACGTTGCCAAGAACCAGGCTGTAGCCGTCAGGAGGGGACTTGGCGACGTTGTCCGACCCGATGTTGCCGCCCGCCCCTGGACGGTTTTCGATCACGACCTGCTGCCCCAGGGCGTCGCTGATCCCCTGCCCCACGATGCGGCCCAGGACATCCGAAGGACCGCCTGCCGGAAAAGGCACGACCATGCGGATCGGCTTTACCGGATACGCGACCTGCGAAACGGCCGCGCCCGGCAGAAGATGGAGCACGGCAGCGGCAGCCGCAACGCGCAGGCTAAGGAAAACAGATTTCATTTCAACTCCTTGGTCGAAACAACATCGACGTTCTTGCTCTTACTCGCCGGGCTTTCCGAAACCGCCACCGCCCGCCGTTTGCATGACGACACGATCGCCCTTCTTCAGCGTCCAGTGCTGGGCCGGGTCTATGGGGGTGCCGTTCAGGAACAGGCCGCCGGGTTTTCCGCACTCGCCGCCGAACAGGCCGCGCGGCGCCGATCGATAGCGGGTCATGATCATCGAGGCCATCATCTCGTCCTCACATGCTTCGATCTCGAATTGCAGCCCGTCGCCTCCGCGGTGCTTGCCGTCTCCGCCACTGCCTCGCCTGATGCTGCGTTCGACAACCCGCAGTGGCGCCATCTGCTCCAGGATTTCGATGGGCGTATTGGAGAGATTCGACGGGAACGACAGCATGCTGTGGCCGTCCCGTGCCTGCATCGCACCCTGGCCGGCGTTCATGAAATTCACCGCCGCATAGGGTCGGCCGCGATCCAGCCCGGTCACGGTGATCGACGAATTGGAAGCGCCTTCGGCCATGACTCGCTTCGGCAGCACCGGCGCCAGGGCCATCATGATCGCCGGGACGGTGAGCTGCCCGACCATGCTGCGGCCGCCGCTGGCCGCCGGATAGCGCGGATTCAAGATCGAGCCGAGCGGCGCCGATGTGCTGATGGGAACGAAGCTCCCGTCGTTGTTCGGGACTTCATGGCACAGCAGCGCCTTGATGGCGTATGCGGAATATGCGAAGGTGTATGCGGGCACCACGTTGACGGCGCGCGGCACCTGCGAACTCGACCCGGTGTAATCGACGGAAATGGTGTCACCCTTGACGGTGACGGCGCAGCGGATGTGAATCGGCTCTTCGAAGCCGTCGTGCTCGCTTTCCCCGCGATAAGTCCCGTCCGGGAGTTCGCTGATGGCTCGGCGAAGCGCCGACTCCGACCGGGCGCGGATCTGGGCCCCCAGGCTCTCCAGGTCGATCTCGCGCAGGAAGGAGGCCAGCCGTTCTTCGAGCATCTTGCTGGCCGAGACTTGCGCGAAGATATCGCCGAGCGTCTGGTCCGGGACCCGCACGTTGCGCCCGATCATGTCCAGGAGACCTTGATCCGGCACGCCTCCCTTGATCAGCTTCACGATGGGGATCTGCAGGCCTTCCTCGAAGATCTCGCGATTGCCGGCATTGCGCATCCGCCCCCCGATGTCCGGCACATGGCTGACCACAGCGGCAAAGGCGGCGAGTTTGCCCTGGTGAAAAATGGGCATGGCGGTGCTGACATCGTGGATGTGCCCCGCGCCCATCCACGGGTCGTTGGTGATCATCACGTCGCCCGGCTTGAGCGTGTCAACCGGGAACTTTGCGATGAAGTGCTTCACCGTCGCGGGCAACGTCCCGATGAACGAGGGGATCGAAGCGCTTGACTGCGTGATGGAGCGCCCCTGAGGGTCGGTCAGGATGACGGCGAAGTCATTTGCTTCGCGAACCAGGAGCGAAAAGGATGTGCGCACGAAGGCGGCTGAAGCCTCGTCCACCATGCTGATGAGCCGCTTCCAGTTGATCTCCAGCGAGATGGGATCGAACGACGTCTCCTTCATTCGAATTCCTTTATTTCGATCAAAACGGTGTAGTCCTCGAGAACCTGCACGGTCGCCGCAACGGGGATGACCAGGGTCGACTCCCTTTCTTCAAGAATCACCGGCCCCTCCAGACGCGTTCCCGGCGCCAGCGAGTAGCGGTCGTAGATGAAGATCGGCTGGAAGCTCTTTTTCAGCGGAAGATAGACTTCGCGCCTGCCCGCGGGTGCGGCCTGGCCACTGGTGCGGGTGTCGCCCCAGCAGAAAGGGTGGTCCTTCATCGGCGAGCGGCCCGTCAGGCGCCAGGTCATCACCTGGGGAACCGCGTTCGGGACGACGCTCCCATACAGTTGCTGGTATCGCTGCTCGAACTGGTCGATCACCTCGTTGGCGAACGCGGGCGTCAGTTCCTGCCATGGCAGCGTCACCGAGACGTTGTGGCCCTGGCCCGCGTACCGCATCTCTGCCCCGATGAACCACTCCAGGCCGAGTCGCGCCGCGCCGGCCGAGGCGACTTCGGCCTCGGCGTCCTTGCGCATGTCGCCAAGCACACGAGCCAGGGTCCCCCACTCGACGTCGGCAACCAGCGTCGGGTTCGACCATGAGCGGTCCACCCGGGCGGGCGCAGCCAGGAATCCCAGGCACGAGCCGGCTCCCGCGGCAATCGGCGCCAGGACACGCGGGATCTGCAGCCTCCTGGCTACTTCGACGGCGTGCAACGGACCCGCGCCACCGGTTGCAACCATGGTGAAACTGCGCGGGTCGTAACCCTTCTCCGCGATATGGACGCGGGCTGCAGCCGTCATGTTTTCGTTGACCATGCTGCAGATGCCCCATGCCACCTCGGTCGCAGTCATCTTCAGTTCTGCTGCGAGCCTTTGCAGCGACGCCTCCGCCAGGTCGCGCCGCAGCTTCATCGCGCCGCCCAGGAAGTTGTCGGGATTGAGGTAGCCCAGGAACAGGTCCGCGTCGGTCACGGTGGCGTGGGTTCCGCCGGCCCCATAACAGGCCGGGCCCGGGACGGAGCCTGAAGACTCCGGCCCCACGTTCAACAGGCCGAAATCGTTGACATGGGCGATCGAGCCGCCGCCGGCGCCGATTTCGATCAGGTCGATACTGGGAATCAGGATCGGCAGGCCCGATCCGCGCTTGAACCGGGACACACGTGAACACTCGAAGCTGTGGGCAAGCAGCGGCTCGCCCCCGACCGCGACGCAGGCCTTGGCCGTGGTTCCGCCCATGTCGAACGCCAGGATCTCCTTCATCCCGTGCTGACGTGCAGTGTTGAGTGCCGACAGCACGCCTCCGGCGGGACCGGACTCGAGCAGCAGGATGGGGCTTTCCGCGGCCGCCTTGCCGGAGGTGAAGCCGCCGCTCGAGAGCATGATCCGCAATCCCGCCCCCGGGGCGAGATCCTGCACCCGGTCGCCCAGCAGCCTCAGGTATTGCGCCACGAGCGGCTGCACATAGGCGTTGCATACCGTCGTCGACATCCTCTCGTACTCGCGAATCTCTCTGGCGATCGAAGATGAAATCGACACCGACATCCTTGGAAACGCCTTGCGGATGGCCGCTTCCACTTCCCGCTCGTGAGCATCGTTGACATAAGAGTGCAGCAGGCACACGGCGACCGCCTCCACGTCCAGGGCGCCGAGCCTGGCGACCAAGGCGTCGATGGCCGCCGCATCGAGCTCCTTGACGACCTTGCCCCTGACGTCGAGCCGCGCATCGACTTCGATGATCCTGCTTTCCGGAACGAGGGGAGGGGGAATCTCCAGGTTCAGGTCGTACATGTCGTAGCGGCCCTCACGGCCCATCGTCAAGACATCACGCGTTCCCTTGGTGACGATCAAGCCCGTGCGCGCACCCTTGCGCTCGATCAGCGTGTTCGTCACCAGCGTCGTGCCGTGGACCAACTCCGCGACATTCAGGTGCTCGCCTGCGTTCGAACTGGCGACCTGCTTGAGCAGGTCGGCGATGACCGTGGTGACGGCCTCGCCCGGTGCGCTCGGCGTGGTGAGCGTCTTGCCCACCCAGATGCGGGCGCCCGGCGAAAGCACCGCCACGCCATCGGTGAAGGTGCCCCCGATATCGACGGCGAGCCGCAGCACAGGACCAGGAATTTCAGTAGACATAGTTCGGACCGGGGATGAAAGGGAAGCGCTCTTCGATGTCGCTGCGCAAGGTGAAGCCCAGGCCCGGCCCGGTCGGGGCATGCACCTGACCGTCACGGATGTCGAAGGGTTCCTCGAACAGCTCGTAGATGAGCGGGTTCGCAGCCTGGCTCACTTCGAAGATGAAACTGCTGGGCGTCGACATCGCCACGTGGATGCTGGCCGCAAACAGCACGCCGGCCGCCCAGACGTGGGGGGCCATGCGGACGCCATACGCCGACCCCAGGGCGGCGATTCGCCTCACTTCCGTGAATCCCCCGGCGATGGCGATGTCCGGCTGGATCACGTCGACCGCGCGCTTTTCCAGCAGGCTCAGAAACGGATAGCGGGTGGACTCGCGTTCGCCCGTGGCCATTGGCACGCTGGTGGCCCTGCGCACTTGCGCAAGACCATCGTGGTTATCGGGAGAAACGGGTTCCTCGAACCAGGCCACGTCGTACTCTTCCATCCGCTTGGCCAGGCGGATCGCCGTGGAGACATCCAGGGAGCCGTGAGCATCGACCATCAGTTCGACGTCCGGTCCGATTCCCCGTCGCGCCGCGGCGATGCGGTGGATCGACTTGCGAATGGAGAAACCGTCGCGGCCCTCGGCCCGCATCTTCACGGCACTGAACCCTTTGGCGACATAGCCTGCCATTTCCTTTTCGGCTTCGTCACCAGGGGCCCAGCCGCCGCTCGCGTAGGCACGGATGCTCGTGCGGCACGCGCCCAGCAGCTTGTAGACAGGCTGATCCAGCAGCTTGCCCCAGATGTCCCACAGGGCAATGTCCACGCCTGCGATGGCGCAAAGCCTTTCCCCTGCGCGACCGCGTGCGGAGGGATGGGAGTAACCGCGCCTCAGGCTGGGTTCGAGCCTCGAGCCGCTGTACATCTTTTCCCATAGGCGCTCGATATGGGTCGGGTCCTCGCCAATGAGTGCGGGCGCGATTTCGTTGTCGATGACGGCCTTGATCGCTTCCGGGCCGCCATGCGAGGCGCCGATGCCGGTGATGCCAGCGTCCGTTTCGACAACGACAATCACGTTGTCGTTCTTGACCACCACGCCGTAGTCGTTGCGGTGCTGGCGCTCCTTTGGAACAGGAAAAGACAGCAGGATGGCCCGTATTGCCGTGATCTTCATGAATTTCACCTCTTGCTCGCAGCGTAGAGCTGCGCGTTCGCCCGAGCTAGAGTCATATTCGGTAGATCAGCTATGCTTCCAAAGGCATGACACACGTCCCCATCGAGCACTGGAAGCTGTTCGTACAGGTCGCCGAACTGGGCAGCCTGACCAAGGCCGCCGCCCTGCGAAACAAGGCCCAACCCGTTTTGAGCCGGCAAATCACCTTGCTGGAGCAACTCTGCGGCCAGAAGCTGTTTGAACGCACCGGGCGCGGTGTCGCCCTGACGGAGGCAGGCAGGCGCGCGCTTCCTCGCGTGAAATCCTGGCTCGGCGAAGCCGACCAGATCGTGGCGGATGTGCGCGCATCCGCCGGTGTGCCGGTGGGCGTCGTCCGGGTGGGCGTCTTGTCCTCGACGGCGCCCTTGCTCGTCGGTCCGCTGTTTCAGCGCGTGCGAGAACAGTATCCAGGCATCCAGCTTCGCGTCGTCGAATCCGCAAGCGGACAACTGGCCGAGTGGTTGAGGACCGGCCAGATCGAGATCGCCGTGCTTTTTCGCTCCGACAAGGACGGGGGGCCCGATGATCACCCGATCGCGGCCGTCGAAACCCTTCTGGTCGGCTGTGCCGGCGATCCCGTGACGGCGTCTTCCACCATCGACTTCGAGCTACTCGATGGCTTGCCCCTGATCTTGATGCCGGAGACGAATCATCTGCGCCGGGTGGTGCAACAGGCCGCCGACGACAAGCGCATGTCGATCAATGTCGCCATGGAGTGCGATTCCATCGCGGCGCAGAAGGAAGCGGTCGCGCTGGGTGGCGCGTATACCGTACTGGGGGCGAATTCCGTGATCGAGGAGCTGAATTCCGGCCGGCTTCAGGCCTCGAGGATCGTCTCTCCCAGCATCCAGCGCGTGCTCACCTTATGCCTGTCCTCGCACCGGCAGTCGACCTTGGCCTGTCGCAAGGTCGCGGCCCTGGTGGAGGAGTGCCTGCACACGCTCATGCGACAAACGAAGCAGGACGGGTTCATTCTTCCTTAGCGGTGCGAATGATGAACTTCCTGATCGGGAACATGGCAGCGCCTGGCTCGCCGCCGATGCATCTTTCATAGCAATCCTGCGAACATCGGCGCGGATTCTTGGTAGGCCGTGCTGGACTTGAACCAGCGACCAAGGGATTATGAGTCCCTGACGTGTAGCTATTTATACTCATCTTCTGGTATTCCCCCGTGTTGAGCCATTTTGACGATAATTCCTTTCGAATCAGTCACTTGCAGGATTTCTGAGATCCGGCGGTGTTGATGGAGTTTCGTCAAAACTGTGCTCCCGTGGCTACATGGTGGCTACACGGCGACCAAGGGATCATGCGTCCATTAGCCAAGTCGGCGGTCGATCTCACCGACGCCCAAGAGCTTACCCGCGGCCTGATCGACCGCCTCACGTGCCCCGCGGGCAAGGGCCAGGCCTTCCTTCGCGATCGCAAGTCGCCGGCCCTGCGCGTGCGGGTGACGGACTCCGGCGCCAAGGCCTTCGTGTTCGAGGCCAAGCTCGGACGGCAGACGATCCGGCGCACCATCGGCGACGTTCGCGCCTGGACCATCGATGCCGCGCGGGCGGAGGCCAACCGGCTGCGGGTGCTGGTCGATGGCGGCAGCGACCCCCGCGAGCTCGATCGCCAGCAAGAGGCGCAGCGCACCGCCCAAGCGATCGCCCAGGCAGCGCAGGCCGTTACCTTGGCCGACGCCTGGAGCGCGTACATCGAGGAGCGCAGACCGCGCTGGAGCGAGTCGCACTACAACGACCACGTGCGGCACGCGAGAGCAGGTGGCGAGAAGGCCGTGCGGGGCACGCGCGGGCGCGGCACCACCATCGCCGGTCCGCTCCATCCGCTCATGGGGCTCAAACTCGGCGAGCTGACACCTGCCGTCATCAGTGTGTGGGCCGCCAGGGAATCGCAGACGCGCGCCACATCCACCCGGCTTTGCTGGCGCCTGCTGCGCGGGTTCCTGAGCTGGTGCAGCGAGCAGCCGCAGTACGCGAACGTGGTTCCCAGTCAGAACCCCGCTAAGGCCAAGGCCGTGCGCGAGAACCTGGGCAAGGCCAGGGCGAAGCAGGACTCCCTGCAGCGCGAGCAGCTCGAGTCCTGGTTTGCGGCGGTGCGGCAGCTGCCCAATCCGCTGCATGCCGTTTACTTCCAGACGCTGCTGCTCACCGGCGCCCGTCCAGGGGAAGTATTGACGCTGCGCTGGGAAGATGTGAATGCCAAGTGGAAGGGCCTCCGCATCCGCGACAAGGTGGAGGGTGCACGCGAAATTCCACTGACGCCCTATGTCGCGCAGCTCCTGGCCAGCCTACCCCGGGTGAACGATTGGGTATTTGCCAGCCCCTCCCGGGCGAAGGACATGGCCGAAAAGGTCATGAGCAAGCCCCACAAGCAGCATGAGCGGGCCTGCGCCGTCGCCGGCATCAAGGGCCTGACCCTGCATGGCCTGCGCCGCTCCTTCAAGTCGCTCACCGAATGGCTGGACATCCCGGCAGGCGTGGTCGCACAGCTCATGGGGCACAAGCCGAGTGCGACGGCCGAGAAGCACTACACGGTGCGGCCGCTGGACTTGCTGCGCCTGCATCATCAGAAGATCGAAGGCTGGATACTGGAGCAGGCGGGGATCGCAATGGACGTGGAGCAGGAACCCGCCTGAGTGCGGCTACTGAAGCAAGTTTGGGCGGACCTCCCGGTGCGCGGCGCCGGACTGCGCCTGCCAGCTCGCTCTCGTCCTCGCCGCCGCTTACCGGGCGCTCGAGATGAAGCACGTTGCGAAGAACGTCCGCCATCGACGGGGAAACTTAGGCTCCGGCGAGGTTCGCTTCGATCTCAATCCTGGTGGCGACCACAGTCACGATCTTCATCTGTCGGTGGCCGGGCCTTGCGACGGGTTCGATCCTCACAAGTCCGAGTTCTTGTAGGCGGACCACGTCTCTTGAAACGGCGCTGTGGTTGCGGTGTGTGGCCGTGGCCAGGTCTCCGATGGATGGACCACCCTTGATTGCCAGGCGCAGCAGTTCCAAGCGAGCTGGCGTCAGATCCGTCAGGAAATCTTCGAAGTCGATGGCAGTGAACGTGTGGGCGTAGGGTAGCGCGTCGGCTTTCGCGTCCAGCGCGCGAGCGACCGCCCTGGCCCTGCGCGAGCGCTCCCTGAGGACCTTGTCCGTCGCGAAGTCTTCCAGGGTGATGTTGCGGGCAGTCACTTATGGTCCCATTCATCGCATCCGCAGGCAAATGGCGCGCAGCCGGCGCGGACATGTCGCTCCCCGCAGTCGCAATGAACGCCACTCATTCGACTGTCTTCCTTGCTCTGCGACTCTCGTTGAATATCCCAGTCCTGCAAAGAATAAGGGCCGCCCGGACGGGGTGGCCTCCTACTCATGACGGCGTTATCTACTGCAGATCCCGATCCTTCGCCAACTCCTTTTCCGTTGCGATACGAACGACACGGCTCAGCCATGCGGCGCCGATGATGACGATGACCGCGAAGACCGTGTAACCGGATATGGTGCCCATGACGTCCTGTTCCATGACAGTTGTCTTTGGATTCTAGGTTCCTGACCGTCACTCCTCAAGGAAGGTGCGAGGCTCACTCAGCCCCCGTGCTGCCGCCGCCCGGCCGGCGAGCTTCGGGAGCGGCGATGTGGGCGGTGTGTGCCGGCGCCGCGGCTGCGCTCTGCGCGAAAACTGCCGCAAGACGATTCAGGAGCACAAGCAGGAACCGGCGCGTGTCAAGATAGTTGTCGCCTGATTCATGCGGCCAGTGGCTGCTTATCGCCGTTCGGCAGGCAACCAGCTTGCGCGGCCGGGTCACGCTCGGGATTGAGCGTCACGATCTCGATGCGTTGCCAGTTGCGGGTGTGCCGCGACCAGCGCCGCGGATTGCTTTCTCGGGCCTGCTGGTACAGCTCGTGACGCGCCTGCAGGACATGCCGGTCGTCGCCTGCGTGGCGCTGTGCCGGCGTCACGTAGCCGATGCCGCTGTGGCGGTGCTCGTGGTTGTACCAGCGCACGAAGTCGGCCGCCCAGTGGCGCGCGTGCTTCAGGTCGGCGAAGCCGCCGGCGGGAAACTCGGGCCGGTACTTGGCTGTGCGAAACAGGCTTTCCACGTACGCGTTGTCGTTGCTCACGCGTGGGCGCGAGTACGATGGGTTGATCCGCAGCCAGTACAGCATCGCCAGCACCGTGGTGGCCTTGAAGGTGGAGCCGTTGTCGCCATGCAGCACCGGCTTGTTCACCATGGCGTGAATGCCCTCGGCCAGCGCCGTGCGCTTGACCAGGTGCGCGGCGTGGTGGGCGTCATCGGTGTCGTGCACCTCGAAGCCGACGATCTTGCGGCTGAACACGTCCAGGATCAGGTACAGGTAGAACCAGCGCCCCAGCACCTGGGCGGGCAGATGGGTCATGTCCCAGCACCACAGCTGCGCTGGCGCCGTAGCGACGTGGGTAGTGGGCGGTCGGCTCTTGCGAGGTGCCTTCGCGCGGCCGCGGTGGCGGCTCTAGCCGGCCTTGCGCATCACGCGACTGAAGCTCGACTCGCTGGCCAGGTACACGCCCTCGTCGGCCAGCGCCGGGACGATGCGCGCCGCAGGCATGTCGGCAAAGCGCGGCTCGTTGGCCACCTGCAGCAGCCGCTGGCGCTCTTCGCAATGGAACCCGCGCCAGCGCTCGCGCCGTCCGGACGAGCGCGATGCGCGGCACCGTCCTGGGCCAGTCGGTCCTGAGCTTCCTCTTCAACCTCGCGATCCTCGGCGTGTCCATCAACATCGCGAGCCTGACGGGCCAGCGGTGATCGTCTTTGGGACGCGGTCCCCTGTGGGGGGAATCGGTCCGTCCGGGTCCGCCGTCTCGGGGATTTCGAGCTGGTCGAACGCGCCTTGCGCGAGCGCATCAAGAGCAACTCCTGCCGGATGCGGATGTCTCCGTCACTCTCGAACGCCGCTTCCTTCGCAAGAGACGGGCGGCTCAGGAGGAGCGCGACAGGTTGGTCTTGCGCCCGAGCCGCCGACCGGGCGGACGGAAACCTTGCGTCGCGAGCCGATCTTCCTGCTTGCACCGTCGAGCTTGTTTGAAGGGGCCCATCCGCGCGCTTCGGCCTTGGGCCGGCCCGCGCCTTTCTTGCAGGATGGCGGGCCGGTGCAGGCACGTTGCATCCGAGGCAAGGCTGTCTGGAAGAAGGCATTTCGGGTACGTGAAGCATCCCTTCATCCACCTGCTACACGCCGCAGCTGGGCCAGTCCAGGTTACCCCCCGCGCCAAGCCGTCCCCTCCATCTGCACCGGAAACCGCACCTGCGGGCCACCCGCCGTGTCGACGAACAGGCCGCGCGCGGCCCACTGGGGGTGCCGGGGCAGATCGTCTGGGGCACAGACCGCTTCGGCCGGCACATCCGCCGCGACGAGTGCCGCCAGCACATCACGCGAATCCCGCTGCGCCAGCGTCGCGGCGATCGCGGCGTTGATCGCCGCGCTCGCTGCATGGCGTTGCGCATAGCTGCGATACGCATCACCGCTGAAGGCGCCGAGGTCCAGCACCTGCACCAGCGCCAGCCAGAAGTGGTCTTCGAGTGCTCCGATCGTCAGCCAGGCGCCGTCGCGGCAGGGAAAGCTGCCGTAGCCCGGCCGGCGCTGCGCGATGGTGCGCTGGTCCTCCAGCATATGCGCTTGCAGCTGGTGGAACATTGCCAGGCGCGGGTTGATGCCGTGCAGCGATGACTCGGCCAGCGACACGTCCAGCCGCTGCCCGCGCCCGGTGTGCACGCGCTGGAACAACGCGGCACTCACAGCGGCCAGGGCGTACGTCGCGCCGTTGAGGTCCGCGATCGGCACGCCGAACGAAGGCGATGGCGCTGCCTCCTTCGCCGCCAGCGCGACGATGCCGGCCGCGGCCAGGTAGTTCAGGTCGTGCCCCGGGCGCTGCGCCCACGGACCGTCCGCCCCGTAGCCCGAGAGCGATACGTACACCAGCCGCGGATTGCGGGCCTGGATCGCGGCCCAGCCGAAGCCCATGCGCTCCAGCACACCCGGGCGGTACGCCTCCACCAGCACGTCGGCCTCGTCGGCCAGCGCCAGCACCGCCTCACGCGCGGTCGCATCCTTCAGGTCGGCGAAATGACTGCGCTTGTCGCGGTTCACCGCCGCGTAGAGCGAGGGCGCGCTGCGTCGCACGGGGTCGCCGTGCGGCGGCCGCTCGATCTTCAGCACATCCGCGCCCAGCTCCGCCATGCTTTGCGTCATGAAGGGGCCGGGCAACAGTTCGCTGAAGTCCAGCACGCGCACGCCGGCGAGGGGCCGGGCGCCGGCCTCGCCGCGTGGTAGCCAGGCCGTCATGCACCCGCTCCGTCGTGGCGCAGGATGACCGCGTCGAGCACCTGCACGCCCTGGCCCACCGGTCCCACCCAGACCGGGTTGAGATCGAGTTCCTGGATCTGGGCGGCGTGCCGGCCCACGAAGTCCGACACTGCCAGCAACAGGCCGACCAGCGCTTCGACATCCGCCTTCGGCCGCCCGCGCGCTCCGTCCAGCAGAGCGAAGCTGCGGATCTCGCGCACCATCGCATGCGCCTCCTCGCGCTGCAGCGGCAGCAGCCGGCGCGCCACGTCCTTGAAGATCTCGACGTAGATGCCGCCCAGCCCGAACGTGAGCACGTGGCCGAACACCGGGTCGCGCGAGACACCGACGAAGGTTTCCACGCCGCCTGCGGCCGCCATGCGCTCGACCAGCAGGCCATCGATGCGCGCACCGGGCGCCTTTGCGTCGACCGACGCCATGATCGCGTCCCATGCCTTGCCGACCGCGTCGGCATCCTGCAGGCCCAGCCGCACGCCGCCCACTTCGGTCTTGTGCGTGATGTCGCCGCTGGCGACCTTCGCCACCACCGGAAAGCCGATCTGCGTCGCGTGCGTCATCGCCTCGTCGCGGTTGCGCGCGACAGCATGGGCAGGCACGGGCAGCCCGTGCTCGCGCAGCCACGCCTTGACATCGCCTTCGCTCATGGCGCGCGCGGGCGCGTCCGGCAGTGGCTGGCCGAGCGCGGGCCAGGGCGCCCACGCCAGGTGGTGCGGCTCGCGGCGCCAGCGGCCGTAGTCCACCCAGCGGCGCACCGCCTTGATGGCCTTGCCGACGCTGCGCGCGGGCACCATGCCGGCATCGGCATACACGCGGAACGCCTCGCCGAGCCGATCGCTCATCCAGATCGGCAGCAGCGGCACGGGGCTGTGCTGCTGTGCGCGCACCGAAGCCTGCGCCGTCACCACGGTGACCTTGCCGTAATCGATGGAGGAGGGCAGCACCACGATGCCGACGCTCGGGTCCCGGCACACGGTGAGCAGCGTGCTGTCGATCAGCTCGGGGTTGGAGATGACCGCCGCGGTGGTGTCCACCGGGTTCTCGATGGCGGCATACGACGGCAGCTGCGAGCGCAGCGAATCCCTGGTCGCGTCGGTGAAGGTGGCCATGCCCAGGCCGTACTGGCCGATCACGTCGGCGGTCAGCGCCGCGGCGCCGCCGGAGGAGCAATACACCGCCACGTCCTCGGCGCTTCGCGGAAGTTGCCGCGCCAGCAGCCAGGCGGTGTCCACCAGCTCGTCGATGTCGTCCACCTCGATCACGCCGAGCTGCCGCAGCGCCGCGCTGTTGACTTCGGCCGATCCGGTGATGGACGCCGTGTGCGAGGCCGCGGCCTTGGCGCCGTATTCCGATCGGCCCACCTTCAGCGCCACGATCGGCTTGCCCAGGCGCGCGGCCTTGCGCGCCGCGTCGACAAAACGCTGGCCGTCCTTGAAGCCCTCGATCAGCGCCACGATGACCTTGATGTCGGGTGCCTCGGCCATGTAGTCGATGAAGTCGGCCACCTGCAGGTCGGCCTCGTTGCCCGACGAACTCCAGGCCGCCACGCCGATGCCGCGCTCCATTGCCTGCATGACGTTGCGTCCGAGGCCGCCGCCCTGCGTCGCGATGCCGATCGGGCCGGGCCGCAGGTCGTTGGGGAACGAAGGCGAGAAGGTCAGGCCGAGCCGGCCGTTCACGTTGCACAGGCCGGGGCAGTTGGGGCCATACACGCGCATGCCGCCGCGGCGCGCGGTGGCCACCATCTCCTGCTCCAGCGCGCGGCCGGCCTCGCCGGTCTCGCTGAAGCCGGAGGTGAGCACTACGGCGAACTTCACGCCGCGCTCGGCGCATTGGCGCACCACCTCCAGCACGGCGGAAGCGGGCACGACGATCACCGCCACGTCGGGCGTGGCGGGCAGTTCCTGCACGCTGCGGTGGCAGGGGCGGCCGGCGATCTCCGCCTTGGTGGTGCTCACTAGGTACACCTCGCCCGCGTACTTCGAATGCGTGAGCAGGTTCTCCACGGTGCGGGCGCCGATGCTGGCGGGCTTGTCGGAGGCGCCGACGACGGCGATGGAGCGCGGGTTGAACAGCAGGTGCAGGTCGGACATGGGTGGCGACTCCTTCACGCGATGGCGTTGATGCCGAGGATCTCGCGGCCGGCGATGAGCGTCTGGATCTCGGTGGTGCCCTCAGGGATCATGCCGCCCCGCGTGTCGCGGAAGATCCGCTCGATCGGGTAGTCCTCCGAGTAGCCCAGGCCGCCGTGCACCTGCAACGCCATGCTGGCGACTTCGTGCGCCGCCTCGGTGGCATACAGCTTGGCGATGGAGCAGGCCTGCCGCACGTCCTTGCCCGCCTGCAGGGCGTGGGCCGCGCGCATGCCCAGCGCGCGTGCCGCTTCCACGCGCACCGTCATGTCCACGATGTGCTTCTGCACCAGCTGGAAGCTGCCGATCAGCCGGCCGAACTGCTTGCGCTGCTTGACGTAGTCGATCGAAAGGTCCAGCGCGGACTGCGCCGCTCCCACCGCGCCCATGGCGATGTTCAGGCGCGCGCCGTCCAGGCCCTTCAGCGTGCCGGCCAAGCCCTTGCCCTCCACGCCCAGCAGGTTTTCCTTCGGGATCTCGATGTTGTCGAAGCCGAGTTCCGCCGTGCCGGTACAGCGCAGCGTCATCAGCTCCAGCTTGCGCACGTCGTACTTCGCCTGCGCGCGGTCGACGATGAAGGCCGAGAGCTCACCGTTGCAGGTGGGGCTGAAGGTGCGCGCCACGATGATGGCCAGATCGGCATTGGCGCCGTTGGTGATCCATTGCTTGCGGCCGTTGATCACCCAGCGGTCGCCCTTCAACTCGGCGCGCGTCTGGATGCCGGCGATGTTGGAGCCGGTGTCGGGTTCGGTCAGGCCGGTGCAGGTCTTGAGCCGGCCCTGCATCAGCGGCGCCAGCCATTGCGCCTTCTGTTGCGGGGTGCCGTGCTGCGCCAGCCGCTGGATCGAGCCGTTCGTGATGTTCAGCATGGTGCGCAGCGACAGCCACGTGTAGCCCAGCTCCTCCATCATCATCGCCCACGTCGGATAGTCGATTCCGTGGCCGCCCTCGCTCTCGGGCAGGTTGCCCCCCAGGAATCCCAGTTCCGCCAGCTTCGGCATCAGCTCGAACGGGAAGGTGCGCGCCTTCTCGTGACGTGCGATCAGCGGCGTCACCTCGGTGCGCATGAAGCGGCGGATGGTGTCGCGCAATGCCAGCTGGTCCGCGTCCAGGTCGATGCTCATCTTGTCTCCTTGTGGGTACATGGGGATTGCCTAGGGTTTCTACGATACTTCGCAATTTACTACGAAATCTCGTAAACTGGAAGCAGGTCGGGTCCGCAGCACATAGGCCGAACCGGGATGCGCCGGCCGTCAACCAAGGAGACATTCCATGCAGCGACGTTCGCTACTTCTCGCCACTCCGGCGCTCGCGCTCGCGCCGGCGCTCTCGTTCGGCGCCACGTATCCGACGAAGCCGATCAACTGGATCGTGCCGTTCCCCCCGGGCGGCATCACCGACACCACGTCGCGGCAGCTGGCCAAGCGCGTCTCCGAACTCCTCGGCCAGCCCATCGTGGTGGAAAACCGCCCTGGTGCCGGTGGCTCGCTGGGCACCGAATCGGTGATGCGCGCAGCGAACGACGGCTACACCGTGCTGTACGGCACGCAGGGGACCATGGCCGCGAACCTCGCGCTCTACAAGGGTTTGAAGTACGACCCGCTGAAGGATTTCGTGCCGGTCCAGGCGCTCTTCGCGTCGCCCACCGTGCTGGTCGTGCCAGCGAGCAAGCCGTACAACTCGGTGGCGGAGCTGGTGAGGTTCGCCAAGGAGAACCCGGGCAAGATGAACTACGGTTCGGCCGGCCCCGGGACCGCAACGCACCTGACCGGCGAACTGTTCCAGTCCGAAACCGGCACGCAGATGCTGCACGTGCCGTACAAGGGCAGCACCCCCGCGCTGCAGGACCTGCTGGGTGGTCGGCTCGACCTGATGTTCGACTACACCGCCATCGTGGGGCCGCACATCCAGCAGGGCAAGCTCAAGGCGCTGGCCGTGATGAGCAAGGACCGCGTGGACATGCTCAAGAGCGTTCCCACCATCGTCGAAGCCGGCGTTCCCGGCGCAATCTCGACGGCGTGGTCCGGCATCATGATGCCTGCAGGCACCCCGCCCGACGTGGTGGCGGTGTTCGCCGACGCCGTGCGCACGGCACTGATGGAGCCGGCCATCTCCGGTCCGTTCGTGGCGGCGGGCAGCCTCCCGATGCCGGAGGTGCGGCATGCCGCCTTCCGCGACTTCATCCTGGCCGAGCAGAAGAAGTGGGCGGCGGTGGTCAAGAAGTCCGGCGCCACGCTGGGCTGACCATGGGCGCGGCCGCGATTCCCTTTCTCTCCGGGCTGGCGCTGCCGGTGATCGCGGCGCCCATGCTGCGCGTGTCGGGCATCGAGCTGGTGTCGGCCGCGTGCCGGGCCGGCATCGTCGGTGCGTTCCCGACGCCGAACACGCGCGACCTCGACGAGCTGCGCGCCTGGGTGCTGCGGCTGGAGGACGAGGCGCGGCGCGCCCGCGACCGCGGCGAGCCGACGGGGCCGTACTGCCCCAACCTCATCATGCGGCGCGACCCGGACCACGTGCGCCAGGCTGCGCAGCTGTTCGCGCGGCATCGCACGCCGCTCGTGATCGCCAGCGTCGGCTCGCCGGCGGCCGTGATGCCGATCCTGCGCGACGGCGGCGTGAAGGTCTTGTGCGACGTGGCCACCCTGCGGCATGTCGAGAAGGCCCTGGAGCTGGCCGTCGACGGCCTGGTGCTGCTGACCGCCGGCGCCGGCGGCACCACCGGCTGGGCCAATCCGTTCGCGTTCGTGCGGGCGGTGCGGCGCATCTATGACGGCCCGGTGGTGCTCTCGGGCGGCGTCTCCGACGGCGTGGCGCTGCGCGCGGCGCTGGCGCTCGGCTGCACGCTGGTGAACGTGGGAACGCGCTTCATCGCCACCCGCGAGAGCATGGCGAGCGATGCCTACAAGCAGATGCTGGTCGCGTCCTCGCTGGACGACATCGTCAAGAGCAAGGCCGTCACCGGCCTGGACGTGAACTGGCTGCGCGGCTCGCTGGTGGCCGCCGGCCTCGACCCCGAACGCCTGCACGAAGAGCCCAGCCTCGAGGAGGCGCGCAACCGCTATGGCAAGGGCAACTCCGCCGGCGCGCCGGAGCGCTGGTCCGCGATCTGGAGCGCGGGCCATTCCGTGTCCGGCATCACCGACGTGCCGCCCGTGGCGGAAGTCGTCCGCCGCATGCACGCCGAATTCCATGGCGCCGCGACGACGGCCGACCTCGTGACCTGATAACCAACGCACCATGACGAACACTGAAACCGAACCGAGCCTGCAGCTCGCACATTGCGCCGCCTGCGGCACCTACACCTTCCCGGCGAACGCGCCGGCGTGCCGCCGCTGCGGCGCGCCCGGCGAGCGGCTGCGGGCGTGTCCCCTGCCTGCAGCGCCGCGGCTGCGCAACACGATCACGCTGCAGACGCAACTCCATCCCGACCTGAAGGCACCCTGCGTCATCGGCGAAGTCGAGCTCGCCCCCGGCGTGTACGAGGAGGCCCTGATCGACGTGGCCGATGAAGGCGCTGCGCCGCTGGGTGCGGCACTGCAGCCCAGGGCGCATTGCCTCGAGGACGGCCGCGTGCAGTGGCGCTTCACCCCCGTGAAGGGAGGTGCCGCATGAGCCGCCTGCTGCGGGAGCGACCCGTGTATGTCGTCGGCATCGGCATGCACCCGTACCAGTTTCCCTCGGAGACGCCGTACACCACGCTGGGGCTGACGGCCGTGCGCGCCGCGCTGGCGGACGCCGGGCTGGCCTGGAGCGCGATTCCCTCTGCCGTCGTCGGCACCGCCGGAATCGGCATGGCGACGGGCCGCGTGATGTTCCGCCACCTGGGTTCCACCGGCCTGGAGGTGCAGCAGGTGGAAAACGCGTCCGCCTCCGGTTCGACCGCCGTGCGCAATGCCTGCCTGCAACTCGCCTGCGGCGAGTACGACGTGGCGATCGCGGTGGGCGTCGACAAGTTCGGCGACAGCCGGCGCGCCGCGCTGAAGGACGGCCTGGCGCCGCTGAGCCCCAGTGCGCACATCCCGCTGGTGAAGTTCGCGCTGCTGGCCCGCAAGCTGATGCGCGAACACGGCCTGAGCGAGGAAGACCTGGCGCAGGTTGCGGTCAAGAACCATGGCAACGCGGCCCTGAACCCGTATGCGCAGTTCCGCAAGCCGCGCACGCTGGAACAGGTGCTGGGCTCGACGCGGGTCGCCGGCGACCTGACCGCGCTGCAGTGCACGCCGCGCGGCGAAGGCGCTTCCGTCGTGATCCTGGCGACGGAGGAAGGCATCCGGCGGCTGAAGCTCGATCGCAGCCGCGCCGTGCGCATCCTGTCGAGCGTGAGCTCCAGCGAGCGCCTCGCCGCCGACGACGCCACCGTGCCGCCGATCATCGAGATGGTGCGCGAATCGGCGCGTGCTGCCGTCGAAGCGGCGGCGGTGGACCCGCGCGAGCTGGACCTGGTGGAACTGCACGATGCCTTCAGCATCGAGGAGATCGTCTACAGCGAGGTGATGGGCATCTGCGAGCCGGGCGAAGGCGCCGGCTACCTGCGTGCCGGCCACTCGCGCATCGGCGGCCGCTGCGCGGTGAATGCGTCCGGGGGCCTGATCGGTATGGGCCACCCCATCGGCCCCACCGGTGTCGGCCAGGTCGCCGAGATCGTGCGCCAGTTGCGCGGCGAAGCCACCGGCCGCCAGCACCCGAATGCCCGCCTGGGCCTCGCCCACATGATCGGCCTGGGCTCCGTGGCCGTCGCGCACGTGTTGCGCAAGGACTGAACCGCATGAACTTCGAAACCCTCCTGTACGAGGTGCGCGACGGCGTGGCCGTGGTCACCCTGCATCGCCCGGAACGCATGAACACGCTGGGCGGCACCATGAAGCCGGACCTGCAGGCCGTCTTCGGCGACCTGGCGCGCAACGACGATGCGGTACGCGCCGTGGTGCTGACCGGCAGCGGCGACCGGGCCTTCTGCGCTGGGGCCGACATCAAGGAGCGCGCCGGCCTGCAGCAGTCACTGCCCGAGTACCACCTGCGGCAGAAGGCGACGCACGACCTGTTCCGCACCATCGAGACCTTCGAGAAGCCCGTGATCGCCGCCATCAACGGCGTAGCGCTGGGCGGTGGGCTCGAACTGGCGCTCTGCGCGGACATCCGCATCGCCGCCAGCCACGCCAAGCTGGGCCTGCCCGAAGCGCGGATCGGCGCGCTGCCCGCCGCGGGCGGCACGCAGCGCCTGCCGCGCCTGGTGGGCATGGGCTGGGCCAAGCAGCTCATGTTCACCTGCGACCACATCGACGCCCGGCAGGCGCTGGCCATCGGCCTGGTGACGCAGGTGACGGAGCCGACCGAGCTGATGCCTGCCGCACTGGCGATGGCCGCGCGCATCGCCGCCAATGCGCCGCTGTCGGTGCGCTTCATCAAGCAGGCGGTCGACCGCGGCATGCAAGTGGGCATCGAGGCCGGGCTCGAGTACGAACGCTATGCCGCGGCCATCGTCGTGAGCAGCCAGGACCGGGTGGAGGGCATGAAGTCCTTCGTCGAGAAACGCAAGCCCGTGTTCAAGGGCGTCTGACCAACAGCCAACAGGAGAACTCGATGGATCTGAACTTGAAGGGACGCGTGGCGTTCGTCACCGGCGGCGGCCAGGGCGTGGGCCGGCGCATCTGCCTGCAGCTGGCGGAAGAGGGCTGCAAGGTGGCCGTGAACGACTACTTTGCCGAACGCGCGAGCGCGGTGGTGGCCGAGATCCGCGCCGCCGGCGGCCTGGCCTGGGCCGCCGCCGCCGACATCACCGACAAGCCCGCCATCGACCGGGCCATCGCCGGCGCGGTGGATGCGCTCGGCCCGATCGACATTCTCGTCAACAACGCGGGCGTGACGGTGGAGCGACGCGAGAAGGGTGGCATGGCGCCGATGTTCGTCGAGACCGCGCCGGACGACTGGGAGAAGATCCTGGCCCTCAACATCTCCGGAACGCTGCATTGCTGCCACGCGGTGCTGCCTGCCATGCGAGAGCGGCGCTGGGGCAAGATCGTCAACATCATGAGCGAAGCCGGCCGCGCGGGCGAGGCCCGGCTGGCGGTGTACTCGGGCGCGAAGGCCGCCTTGCTCGGCTTCGCCAAGGCCATTGCGCAGGAGCACGGGCGCGACTGCATCAACGTGAACACGGTGGCCCTGGGCGCCGTCTCGCACGAGGGCATCAAGCAGGGGCCGCTGAGCCCGGCGGCCACGCCCGACACCGACGAGCGCCTGGGCAAGATGCTCAACGCCTATCCCATTGCTCGCGGGTTGAAGCGGCTGTCGCGACCCGAGGACATCGCCCCCGTCGTCTGCCTGCTCGCTTCCGACCGTGCCGCCTACATCACGGGGCAGAGCATCGGCGTGAGCGGCGGCTACTACATGCTGTGACGATGGCCGCCGAGGTCGACACGCACTGGCGCACGCGCATCACGAAGCTGTTCGGCATCCGGCTGCCGGTGCTCGCCGGCGGGCTGATGTGGCTGTCGGATGCGCGCTATGTTGCCGCGGTGGTGCGCGAGGGAGCGATGGCCTTCATGACGCCGCGGTCGTTCCCGATGGACGTGTTCGAGGAGCAGCTGGCGGCGTGCGCGCAGCTGTCCGGCGGACGGCCGTTCGGCGTGAACCTCACGCTGTCCTCGCGGGCTGCTGCCAACGACTGCGTGCCCGAGCAACTGGAGCTCGCCCTGCGCGCAGGCGTGCGGCACTTCGAAACCGTGGGCCCCTCCCCGGGGCGGCTGATCGACCGCATCCATGCGGAAGGCGGGGTCGTCATCCACAAATGCGCTTCCGTCGAGCATGCGCTCAAGGCGGAGGCCGCCGGCGCGGATGCGATCGCGCTGGTCGGCATGGAAGCCGGGGGCCACCCCGGCATGAATCCACTGCCGGCTTCCATGCTGTGCGCCCTGGCGCTGGAGCAATTGCACCAGCCTCTGGCCCTCGGCGGCGGCATCGGCACGTCGCGCCAGGTGGCGGCAGCCCTGGCGCTGGGCTGCGAGGCGGTCGTGATCGGAACGCGCCTGCTGGCCTGCGACGAGGTGGCGATCCAACCCCGTTACCGCCAACGACTGATCGACAGCGATGCGCGTGACTCGGTGACCGTGCTGCGCAGCACGGGCCACCCGTGGCGCGTGCTGGACAACGCCACGGCGCGGGCCGTGGCCGCGCAAGAGCACGCCGGCGCCACACGCTACGAGGAGTTCGGCGAACAGGTGCTCGGCGTGACGGGACGCGACGGCGCGTACCGCGGCGGCGACCCGGAACGCGGCCTGCTCTCGATGGGGCCGGCCATTGGCTTCGTCGACCGATCCGAGTCGATGGCTGCAGCCATTGAACGTCTCACTCGCGACATCGCCCACCACCTGCAACGCAGTGGCAGCTGGATTCCGAAGACCCAAGGAGAACAGGTGTGAACCAACGACGCAGGATCCTGGCCGGCCTGGCCACGCTGCCGCTGTGGAGCGCGGCGGCATGGGCCCAGAAATACCCGAGCCGGCCGGTGCGGCTGCTGGTCGGCTTTGCCGCCGGCGGCATCACCGACATCACGGCACGCATGCTCGCGGAGGCGCTGGCGCCGCTCCTCGGCCAGAACGTCATCGTCGACAACAAGGCGGGCGCGGGTGGCAACATCGCGACCGCGGAGCTCGCGCGTGCGACACCCGATGGCCACACGCTGATGGTGGCATCGCCCGGGCAACTGGTGGTGAACCCGATGACGCAGTCGTCGCCGGGCTTCGATCCCAAGACGCCGTTCACCCTGATCGGCATGACCAACACCAGCCCGTTCGTGGTGGTGGTGCCCGCCAATTCGCGCTTTCGCAGCGTGACCGAGATGGTGGCCTGGGGCAAGGAGCATCCCGGCAAGCTCACATTCGCATCGCCGGGCATCGGCACGACGATGCACATTGGCGGCGAGATGCTCAACGCCATGACCGGCGTGGACGCGGTGCACGTGCCGTATCGCGGCGGTGCGCAGTCCACGGCGGATCTGGTCGCCGGCCGCGTCGACTTCATGATGGACAGCCTGGGGGCGGTGAACACGCAGATCACGGCCGGGCAGTTGCGGGTGATCGGCGTGACCGGTGCGCAACGCCTGGCGCGCTTCCCGGACGTGGCGTCCATGGTCGAGACCTATCCCGATTTCGAGCTCTCCTCATGGCTGGGCCTAGTGGGGCCGCCCGGCCTGCCACCGGAGGTGACGGCGACGCTTGCAGCGGCGCTGGCCCGGGCAGTGCGCGAACCCAAGTTCGTCGCGCACATGGCCCAGCGCGGAAGCAACGTCACCGACCCGTCGCCCGCGGCGTTCACGGCGCACCTGGAGCGCGAACGCAAGCGCATCGAACGCACGGTGCTGCGGCGCGGCCTGAAGCTCGACTGACCCGGGTGGCGCCATTGCGTTTCGCGGATACTCGTCGCCAACACTGAACGAACATTTCCATGCCAGCCTTCGTGCCAGCCGCCGCCCGCACCCTGCATCTCTTCGAGGTGTTCGCCGAGACGCGCCGGGAGATGTCGAACGCCGAGATCGCGAAGGCCCTGGGCGTGCCCGACACGAGCAGCCTGGACCTGCTGCATACCCTGCAGCAACGCGGCTACCTGGTGCGTACGCCTCGCAGCCGACGTTTCTATCCCACGCCGCGGCTGCTGGCCCTCGCGGCGGTGATCGCCGGCAAGGACCCGCTGCTCACCACCAGCGGAGAAGTGCTGGAAATCCTGCGCGACGAAACCGGCGAGACCACCATCTGCGCCTACCTGCGCGACCACCACGTCGAGGTGTTCGACGTGCGGGAAGGCACGCACGAGCTGCGCTACATGTTGCCGGTGGGCCGGCGCATGGCGATGCACGTGTCGGCCGTGGGCAAGGCGCTGCTGGCGGAGCTGGGCGAGGAAAGAGCAGCGACGCTGATCGGCGACAAACCCCTCAAGGCCGTCACGCCGCACAGCGTGACCGACCCGGCCAGGCTGCTGTCGCAATTGCGCGCCGCCCGGCGCCAGGGCATGGCCGAAACGGAGGATGAGGGCACCGAGGGCGTGGCGGCAATGGCCGTGGCCGGCCACGTCGGTGACCAGCTCGTCGCGTTCTCGATCTTCGGGCCCACGGAACGCCTCAAGCGGCAACGAATGGCCTATCGCAAGGCGTTGCTGAGGGCCAAGGAGCTCGCTTTCGGGGTGGAGGGGGCGCCGGCGGAGACGGTGGGCTCCCCGGGCTGAAGCTGCTCTTGGCGGGCCGCAGCGTTTTCGAGTGAATCCGCGAGCCCACGGCTGCGGCTCACACGCGCGCAGCGACGCCTTCACCGGCGCCGCGATGGGCGCCGCGATGGGCGCCGCGATGGGCGCGAAGGATGATCCATGGACTGGCCTCTACCTTTTCCGCCGCACAGCAGCGGTGAACCGTTCTTCGTCCGGGCCGCGACGAAGCCAAAAGCAGCAAGGCATCGGCACCCCCGGCGCGAGTCGCCGGAGTCTACGAGTTCAGGCCGTCTTCACACAGCCGCGGCCGAGTTCTGCCTTTCCCTGCTTCAGTGGAATGGCTTCATGGCCCACGATCGCCGAAAGACATCCCGAACAGTCTTTCGAGGGCGATTCACATGCGGCGCACGCCGCGGGTCTGCAACTCGCGATCCAGCTCGTACACAATCGGCCGCCCGTTTGGCACTTCGATCTGCTCAACCTCCTCCTCGGGCAAGCCACTCAGGAGCCTGGTGAAAGCCCTTAGCGTCGTCCCGTGCGCCACGACGAGAACGCGCTTGCCGCTGGCGACACTCGGCGCGATGACGTCATGCCACAGCGGCGTCAAACGCACGACGCTGTCATGCATCGACTCCGACCAAGGAATGTCAGCGGAATCCAGTCCCAGGTACCGGCGGTCATCCTGGATGCGGCGCCGATCTTCGGCACCCGCCGCAGGTGGTCGTGTGAAAAACCCCCGACGCCACAACCGAACCTGCTCGCGCCCGAATGCAGCTTCGGTCTCAGCCTTGCTCAGGCCCTGCAGCGCGCCATAGTGCCGCTCGTTCAGGCGCCACGAATGCACCGTCGGCAACCAGCTCCTGTCCATTGCCTCGAGGCAATACCGCAAGCTCAGGGTGGCTCGCTGGAGCACGCTCGTGAAGCACAGGTCGAAGTCCAGGCCTGCCTCTCGCAGCATGCGCCCCGCGACCCGGGCTTGCTCGATGCCCGCATCTGTGAGCGGTACGTCCGACCACCCCGCGTACCTGCCGTCCAGGTTCGCGGTCGACTCGCCGTGCCGCATCAGGACCAGTGTGTGCATCGGAGGCCGGCCGGCACCCCCGTCCACCCTCACTTGGCCGCTTCTTCCTTCGCCTGAGCAAACAACTGGTCGAGCTTCTGCTCGTACCGGTTGTAGTCGATGCGCTCGTACAGCTCCGCGCGTGTCTGCATGAGATCCATCACGTTCGCCTGGGTGCCATCCTTGCGGATCGCCTGGTACACCGCCTCGGCGGCCCGGTTCATCGCGCGGAATGCGGAGAGCGGATAGAGCACGAGCTGCACGCCGGCACCGCGAAGCTGGTCCACCGTGAACAGCGGTGTCTGACCGAACTCGGTGATATTGGCCAGGATCGGCACGCCAGTGGCCTCGCGGAACCGTGTGTAGAGACCCAGCTCCGTCACGGCTTCCGGGAACACCATGTCGGCGCCTGCCTCGCTGCAGGCCTGCGCGCGCTCCAGCGCGGACTGGAGTCCCTCGACGGCCAGCGCGTCCGTCCGGGCCATGATCACGAAGTCCGGATCGCTGCGCGCATCCACGGCGGCCTTGATGCGGTCCACCATCTCCTGCTGGCTGACGACCTCCTTGTTCGGCCGATGTCCGCAGCGCTTGGCGCCTACCTGGTCCTCGATGTGGATGGCCGCCGCGCCCCCCTTCTGCATGGACTTGACCGTGCGCGCAACGTTGAAGGCGGATGACCCGAATCCGGTGTCTACGTCCACCAGCAGCGGCACGTCGCATACGTCCGTGATGCGGCGCACGTCCGTCAACACGTCCTCCAGGTTGGAGATGCCCAGGTCCGGCAACCCCAGCGAGCCGGCGGCCACGCCGCCCCCGGAGAGATAGATCGCGCGGTAGCCGGCGCGCTGGGCCAGCAGGGCGTGGTTGGCATTGATCGCGCCCACCACCTGCAGGGGCGATTCTTCCTGCACGGCACGACGGAACACTTGGCCCGGCGTCATCTTCATGTTCTTTGTCCTTCTGTTCTGCTTGGAAGTGGGCGCCGCGGCGTCCCAGGTTTACTTGTGCATCGGCGCGAGCAGAGCGGCCACCGCCTCGCCGTCGGTGTCCTCCAGCGCCAGCACGGCCTGTTCCAAGGCGGTGGCGCGCGCGCCCAGCCGCAGCGCAGCGAGCATGCGAAACTTTTCGCGCACCTCCTGCTCGGTGAGCGGGCATTCGGGCTCGCCACGCGCATTGGGCACGGTGCCGCGCAGCTCCGTTCCGGAGCGCAGGGTCACCTCGACCCAGGCACCGCGCCGCTGCGGATAGCCGGCGTCCAGTCTTTCGTCGACCACGACCTCGATGCGCTGCATCAGCTCGCGCATGGCCGATTCATTCAACACCGCGTCGGTGTAGTCGTAGACCGAGGCCCGCCTCTTGAGCAGCGCAAGCGCGACCGAGAAGCCGATGCTCATCTGCGCCTGCTTGCCGTCACGCGGGGGCTCGATGGCGGCGGCACGGGTGACGCTGTCCACACCGACGCGCACCATCCCGATGTCGCCTGTGGTGAGCTTTTCCGCCATCACGAGGTCGAGCGCAGCATCGACTGGCGCATGGTTGCCTCGGCAACCGGCATGGCGCTTGAAATAGGTTTGCGGCAGCAGGTAGTCGGCGCCGAGGCCGGCGACGACCGTCGCCTCGGCTTCGCTGCTGATGCGGCCACCGAAGCCGGGCAGCAGCCCGCGCTCGATCACTGCCGGCGCACCTGGCTGGCCCTGCTGCGCCAGCAGCGCGGCAAGGATGCCGGCCTCGCAGGCGCGTCCCACCTGGAGCGGCTGCGTCTGCGGTGTCTTCAGCGACTCCTTGAAGCCGGAGCCCAGGCTGGCGGCGATGGCAATCGCATGTCCCGCCGCTTCCCCCTTCAGGCGCAGCAGCCGCGCGATCGCTGCGGCGGAGGACACCGCGCCCAGGATGGCCGTGCTCTGGAAACCGAGCCGCACGCAGGCCGGATAGATCACCCGACCCAGGCGCAGGAAGACCTCGTAGCCGGCCAGGGTCGCCGCGAGCATCTCGGCGCCGCTTGCATGCCGGGCCTGGCCCATCGCCAGCACCGCCGGAATCACGACCGCGGACGGGTGGCCGCCGGTGTAGCGCGAGCCATCCTCCAGGTACGTGGAGTGCACCGCAAAGCTGTTCACCAGCGCCGCCTCGCGCGCCGATCGCGTCCCGCGCTCGCCCCAGATGCGGACCGCGCCGCTGGACTCGAGCAGGGGCTCGAGCGGGAGATGGTTGCCCAGCTCCACACCTGCCAGGCCGGCGCCCAGCGTGTCCAGCACGCGCAGCTTGGCGGCGTGCCGAACGCCGGGCGGCACGCGCTCCGCGTCTACCTGGGCGACGAAGGCCCCGAGTCGTCCTGCCAGCATGTCAGTCGATGTGCAGGTTGAGCTGATGGATCACCTTCTGCCACTTCGCCACGTCCTGCCGCACCTTCAGCGTGAAGTCCTTGCGCGAGCTGCCGACCACCTCGGCGCCCTGTGCCGCGAAGGTGCTGCGAATCTCCGGAGAGCTCAGCACCTTGAGCACGTCGGCATGAGTCTTGTCCAGCACGGCATCGGGCGTGCGGGCTGGAGCGAACAGCCCGTACCAGGTATCGGCCTCGTAGCCCTTGAGGCCGGCTTCGTCCAGGGTGGGGATGTCGGCAGCGATGCCCGGACGCGTGGCGCTGGTCGTGGCCAAGGCGCGCAGCTTGCCCGACTTGATGTGCGGCAGCACCACCGGCGCATTGGCGATCCACACCTGGGTCTGGCCGCTCAGCATGTCCGACAGCGCCGGGCCGCTGCCCTTGTAGGGAACGTGCGTGAGGTTCACCCCCGCCATGCTCTTGTAGATCTCGGTGGCCAGGTGCGAGGGCGTGCCGTTGCCGGGGGTGGCGTAGTTCAGCGCGCCGGGATCCTTGCGGGCCAGCGCGTTGAGTTCGGCAATCGAGCGCGCAGGCACCGAGGGATGCACCACCAGGATGTTCGGCGTGTTGGCGATCAGCGTGATCGCCGCGAAGTCGCGCGTCGCATCAAAGCCGGGATGGGCGTACAGGCTCTGGTTCACCGCGTGCGTGCCCTGCACGCCCAGAATCAGCGTGTAGCCGTCCGCCGGCGCTTCGGCCGCCGCCTTGGTGCCGATGTTGCCGCCGGCGCCGGCGCGGTTGTCCACCACCACGGGCTGGCCCCAGAGTTCGGACAGCTTCTGCGCGATCGGCCGCGCCAGGATGTCGGTGCCGCCGCCCGGCGGGAAGGGCACGATGAGTCTGACCGGCCGATTGGGGAAAGTTTGCGCCGACGACAAGGTGCCGGCAAGCGACAGCACCAGGGCAAGGGCGGCATGCAGGATGCGATGCGACATGGGGACTTCCGTTCAATGACTGCGATGACTGCGCTCGTGCAGGCCGGCCACCGTGCACGTGGCCAGCAACTGGTTCAGGGGGGCCACGGAATCGGCGGCGAAGAGGCCGTTGGCCTGGGCGAGGATGGCGCCAGCCTGCTCCTGGCCCACCGCGGCGCCGGCGAGCGACAGGAACTTGCGCTCCACCTCCGCATGCGCCATGGGGTTCTCCGGCATGCCGCGTGAATACGCCACGTGGCGGCTCAGCGTGCTGCCGTCCTTCAGCACCAGGCTGACGCGGCCGCCGTAGATCTCGGGATAGGCGCGGTCCACGTCCTCGTGCACCTCGATCTCGACCCGGCGCGCCAGCTCCACCACCCTGCCCTCCACGATGCGGTCCGGCGTGAACTGCTCCAGGTACGCCTGGCCGTCGTACATGGCAACCGCAAGGTTGTAGCGCAGGCTCATCTGCGCGTTGAGCACCGAGTCGGCTTCGTAGTCGAAGCCGGTCTGCGTCTGTACGACGCGCGGGATACCCGCGATCACACGCTGCACGTCGCTGACGGCCAGCTGGTGCTCGCGCAGCAGTTCCAGCACCGCGTCGATGCAGGCGTGATTGCTGCCGCAGCAGGCATGGGGCTTGAAGCAGGTGGCATCGCTGTGCCACACCGTGCCCAGGCCCTGCGTGACGCGCTGCGGGCGCGGCGCATCGGACATGGCGAACAGGAAGCCGCCGTCTTCCGCCTCCAGGATGTAGCGCGGTCCGGTGAAGCCGTTCGCCGCCAGCAGCGCCGCGGTCACGCCATCCTGCGCCGCCTTGCCGGGGTGGATGCGCTTGCTCATCGAGCCGTCGCTGGTGAAGGCCCAGAGGCCGGCCGATTGCGTGCCGGCAAGGCCCAGCGCGCTGGCGGTGGTGTCGGCATCCAGCCCGAGCAGCACGCTGGCCGTGGCCGCCGCGGCGAAGGTGCCGCAGGTTCCCGTGAGGTGCCAGCCGCGCATGCGGGCGCGAGCGGGGTTGGCGGCCTGGCTCACGCGGTTCATGGTCTCGTAGCCGGCGGCGATCGCGTTCAGCACGCGCCGGCCGTCGGCGCCCTCCCGCTCGCCCAGCGCGAGGGCCACCGGGATCACGACCGCGCCCGGATGGATCTTGGCGCGGCTGTGGTCGTCGAAGTCGAAGCTGTGCACGGCCGTCGCGCTGGCCAGCACGCTGTGCCCCACGCCGACGCGCGCACCGCCGCCGCCCCAGAGCGCGGCCTCGGCCGGGCCGCCCTGCTGCGCCGCGAACCGATGCAGGATGCGGCCCCACTCGGTGGTGAGGCCGTGCAGCCCGCAGCCGATCGCGTCCACCACGGCCTTGGCCAGCACGGCCTGCGTCGCCGCGGGAATGCCTCGCTGCGGCAGCGATGCGATGAAGCCGGCCAGCTCCTGCGTCACGCCGCGGTGGGCGCGCGCCAACTTCTTCCAGCCGTCGAGGTCATCCATGCGCGGCGCTCTCAGTCGGCCCGGGCGCCGGACTCGCGCGCCACCTTGCCCCAGCGCTGAAGCTCGTCGCGCATGAAGGCGGCGTACGCCTGGGGAGAGGCGTGCGTCATCGGCTCGACACCGATCTTCAGCATGGCCTCGCGCACCTGCGGCGTCGCCACCGTATCCAGCAGCGCCTTGTGCAGCTTGTCCAGGATGGGCTTGGGCAGCCCTGCCGGTCCGAGCACCGCGAACCAGTTGAACGCCAGCACGCTCGGGAAGCCCTCTTCGCCGGAGGTGGGCGTCTGCGGCAGCACGGGCGAGCGCTGCTGGTTGGTGATGGCCAGCGGCCTGAGCTTGCCTTCCTTCACCAGCGCCTGCAGCGCCGGCAGGTCCATGATCACGCCGTTGACGTGGCCACCCACGGTGTCGGTCACGGCCGGCCCCGCGCCCTTGTAGGGCACGTGCAGGAAGTCGCCCTTGGACGCGGTGCGCAGCAGCTCGATCGCCAGGTGCGGCAGCCCGCCGTTGCCCGAGGAAGAAAGGGTTACCTGCTTCTTCCTGGAAAGCTCCACCAGCTCGCCGAGCGTCCGGGCCGGCACCGAAGGATGCACGGCGATCAGTTCCGGCGTTGCCGCGACCGTGGTGATGCCGGTCAGGTCCTTGACCGGATCGAAGGGCATCTTCGCGTAGGTGTTCGGGCTGATCACCAGCGGGCTGGCGCTTGCCAGCGTCAGCGTATACCCGTCCGGTGCGGCGCGGGTCACGAAGTCGGTGCCGATCAGGGCGTTGCTGCCCGGCTTGTTCACCACGATGACCGATGTGCCGAGCAGTTCGCCCAAGCGGGGCGCAATGATCCGCGCCACCATGTCGTTGGAGCCACCGGGTGGGAAGCCGACCACCAGGCTGATCGGGCGGCTGGGATAGGGATCCTGGGCTCGGGCCGGCGACGCGACGCCGAAGGCGGCCGTCACGGCCAGCACGGAGGCGGCCAGGCCGAGGACGCTCCGGCGCTGCCGGGTGCGGGGTTGCTGCATGTTTGTCTCCTGTGTTCTCGTTCGAATTGCGGCGCGCTCACGACGGCCGCGGCGGCCGGTCCAGGCGCACGGCGATTCCTTCCAGCGGTGCGGAGACCGCCGGATAGCGCTCCACGACCAAGGGGTCGTGCCCGGGCACGACGTGCGCCGGCGAGTCCGCCAGCTCGCGCAGGCGCGCGAAGCCTTCGACCATTTCGCCCACGTGGTACACCAGCGGGAAGCAGCGCTTCTGCTCGAAGTGCTCGTAGTAATGGCTCGCATCCGAGGCCAGCACCACCCAGCCGCGCCCGGTGTGCACCCGCACGCACTGCAATCCGGCGGTGTGGCCGCCGATGCGATGCACGCTGATGCCGGGCGCGATCTCGGCGTCGCCGCGGTGGAAGGCCACGCGGTCCTGGTAGACCAGGCGCACGAAGCCCGCGACGTGCTCCACCTCGTAGGGGCGCGCGAAGCGGTCGCAACACATGAAGCGGCCGGTCGCGAATTCCATCTCCTCGTCCTGCAGGTGGAAGCGCGCGTTCGGGTATTCCTCGAAGGTCCCGACATGGTCGTTGTGCATGTGGGTGACGACGATGTCGCGCACCTCCTGGGTCGCGACGCCGACCAGCGCCAGGGCCTCGGCCGGCCGCCGCAGCAGGGTGCGATTGCGCTTGGCGGCCATGTCCTGGTTGAAGCCCGTGTCGACCAGGACCAGGCGGTCCTCGTTGCGCACCACCCAGAGGTAGTAGTCCATGGGCATGGGCCGGTCGTGCGGGTCGCCGCCCACGAAGTGGTCCGGCCGCGCCCCGCCGCGCGTGGCGTACTTGAGCGCGATGACTTCGTAGTGCGGCAGCTCGGCGCTCATCGCTCAGCGTCCCGGGCGCTGCTGGGTCAGCTGCATCAACTGGCCGACGTTGCTGCAGTCCTCGATGGACTGCACCATGGCGGCGATCTCGGCGGCGCGGCTGGCTCCCAGCACCGGCTGTACCAGGGCGTCGAACTTCGCGCGCAGCTCCTGGTCGTCCATCGCGTTCTGGATCGAGCCCTTGGGAAAGTCGACCTGCGAGACATGGCGGCTGCCGTCGTCCATCACCACCGTCAGGCGGCAGGACACCCCGCGCGGCAGCGAGGCATCGGTCGTGATGCGCAGCATCTCCGAGAGGCGGCGCAGCTGCGGATCGGACAAGCGCTGGTCGTTGTACTGCGCGAACAGGGCCTGGCCGTCGGTCAGTGCCACGGCCACCGAATAGGGCACGCTCACCTGCGCCTCGTGATAGGTCTGCGGCCGCGCGTTCTGGTGATAGTCCGCCCAGTCGGGGTGGCGCGCCATCTCCATGGAGACGATGCGAGACAGGTCGGGCGCGTGCTTGCGGCGGATCTCGAGCGCGCAGTCGATCGCGTTGTGGATCGGCCGGGCACAGGAGTAGGGCTTGAACTCGATGTCCAGCCGGTAGGGCTCGTCCAGCCTTTCGACCAGGCGCTCGGGCTGGTTCTTGTCGGTGAAGGCCGCAAGGAAGCCGCGCTCGCCTTCGAAGATCGTCGCGGCGCCGGTGAAGCCCAGTTGCGCCATGGTGGCCGCGGTCACGCCGTTGCGGGCGGCCGGCGCCGGGTTGAAGCGCTTCTGCATGGAGGGGCCGTACATCTCCATCAGGCCGGAGGCCGATGCGCCGGCCAGGCCCAGGGCGGAGACGATCTTGTCCGCATCCAGGCGCTGGATCTTGGCGGCCGCGACCGTCGCCCCGAACACGCCGCAGGTGGGGGTGGTGTGATAGCCGCGGTTGCGCAGCGACCAGTTGGCCGCATTGCTCAGGCGCTCCATCATCTCGCAGCCGGCGGCCAGGGCTACCAGCAGGTCCTTGCCGGCCGCGCCGGCCTGTTCGGCGGTCGCGAGGGCGGAGGAGTAGACCGGCGGGCTGAAGTGGAACAGCGCCAGCACGTCGATGTCGTCCAGCTCCACGCTGTGCGAGGAGATCGCGTTGGCGAAGGCGGCCTGCTGCGCCGGGACACGGCCCTCGCCGCCGATCAGCGAAGCTTCGGCGTGGCCGCCGCTCATGGCCGCGAACTTGCGCGCCACGGTGCCGCTTTCGGTCTGGCTGCCCGAGATGGCGACGCCCAGGTAATCGAGCAGCAGGCGCTTGACCGCGCGCCGGGTGGCATCGGTCACGCGGGCGTAGTCGAACTGGCTGAAATGCTCACCGAGGCGTTCGGCGAGGGTGGGCTGCCCATTGGAGGCGGAGGCGGCTTTCGTCATGGTTCTCTTTGCTTGAGGGGATGGGGTTCAGGTCTGGGCGCGCGGCGCGCCCAGCAGTGCGATCAGTTCAGACAAGTCGTCCAGCTGCTCCAGCCGCCCGGCCAGCCGGATCACGCGCTCGATGTCGTCCTGCGACAGGCAGGAGGCGACGACGTGACGGAACTTGTATTCGACATCGGCCGGCGACAGCGGATTTTCCGGGCTGCCGCGGCGGTGCAGGATCTCATGCGAGAAGCGCTGCCCGTTGCGCAGCGTGGCCGCGACCCGGGCGGCGTGCCGGAAGGGCGGCCCCATGGCTTCGATCTCGGGGTCCACGTGCGCTTCGATGCGCTGGATGAAGTCCAGCAGGCGAGGTTCGGCCAGGCGGTCCTGCGCGTACTGCGCCACGAAGGCCACGCCGTCGAACGCGATCGCGGCCATGCCGTAGAACAGGTTCATCTGCGCCGCGGTCACGCCCTGCGCCTTGTATTCCCAGGCGCAGTGCGTATAGGTCATCGGGCTCACGCCCACTTCGACCCTGGCGATGTCGCTGGGCGACAGGCCGTGCTGGCGGATCAGGTGGGAGAAGGCGTCCAGGGCGGCATGGATGCTGGTGACGCAGGCGTGCGGCTTGTAGCCCACCTTGCCCGCTTCCCACACGGTGCCCAGATCGTCGGTCAGGCGCGCGGCGTTCGGCTTGCCGGAGTAGGAGCTGAGATAGCCGCCGTAGCCTGCTTCCAGCACGTCGCTGATGCCGGTGAAGCCCCGCTGGGCAAGCTGCGCCGAATAGACCCCGCTCTGGGCCGCACGGCCCGAGTGCAGGCGCTTGACCATCGCGCCTTCCTGAGCCGCCATCAGGCCCCCGGCCTGGGAGCCGACGATGCCCAGCGCGTGCCCGGTCTGGCCGGCGTCCAGCCCCAGCATGTGGGCCGCGGAGGCGGCGGCGACGAACACGCCCGAGGTCCCCTGCGGATGGAAGCCGCGGAAGAACAGCTCCATGGTGGCGGCGTTGCCGACGCGGGTGCCGATCTCGTAACCGGCGGTCATCGCCGCCAGCAGCGTCTTGCCGGACACCCCGCCGCGCTGCTGCGCCAGCGCCAGCACCACCGGCGTGGCGATCGAGCCGGCGTGCACGATGGACTCCTTGTGGATGTCGTCGAGCTCGAAGGCGTGGCCGGCCGTGGCGTTCACCAGGACCGCGCCTGCGACCGAAGTCCTGCTGCCGCTGCCGAAGATGGAGGCCACCGGCTTCGCGCCCTCCTCCTCCACCATCGCCTGCACCCGCTGCGTCCACGGCAGCGTGGCGCCGTAGAGGCAGCAGCCGATGCTGTCCAGGACGCTGGTCTTCATCCGGTCGATGACTTCGGGCGGGATGGACGGGTAGCGGATCTGGGCCGAGAACTCGGCCAGCGTGCGGGTTGCGCCTTCCAGCAAAGGCGGGGTGTTGCTGCTCATTGCGTGCTTCTTTCCTGCGTGCGCGGCCTTGCGTTCACTCGAGGATGGTTCCCGAGGCCTTGATGCGCTCGGCCCACTTCCTGTATTCGGACTTGAGGAAGGCCTCGGACTGCTCGGAGCCGCCGTTGATGACGGTCATGCCGGTGGCCTTGAGCTTTTCCTGCACCTCCGGCGCGTTGACCGCGCGGGCGATCTGGGCCTCCAGCTTCTTCACGACCTCCTTGGGCATGCCGGCGGGGCCGAGCACCATGTACCAGGTGGTGGAGGAGTAGCCCTTGACGCCGGCCTCCTCGATGGTCGGCATGTCGGGTGCGATGGAAGAACGCTTGCTGCCGGTCTGCCCGAGCGAGCGCAGGCGCCCGTCGCGCACGTAGGGCATGCTCTCCGCGATCGGCAGCATGGTCACGTCGACCCGGCCCGCCATCACGTCCATCATGGCGGGGCCGCCGCCGCGGTAAGGGATGTGCACGTACTGCATGCCGCTCTGCGCGCGCAGCACGTCCATCGCCAGGTGCGAGGAGCTGCCGTTGCCGGAACTGGCGAAGCGGATCGTGTCCGGCTTGGCCTTGCCCGCGGCCACCAGGTCGTTCACGCTCTTGTAGGGCGACTTGGGATCCGCCAGCAGCACCAGCGGCGCCTCGCCGACCAGCGCGATCGGGGTGAAGTCGTCCAGCTTGTAGCTGACCTTCTTGTACAGGCTGGGATTGATGGCGATGCCCGGCGTGCTGAAAAGCAGCGTGTAGCCGTCCGCCTTCTGTCCGGCGACGTACTGGAAGGCGATGTTGCCGCCGGCACCGGTGCGGTTCTCCACCACGAACTGCTGGCCGACCTGCTCGCTCATCTTCTGCATGACGGTGCGGCCGACGATGTCGGCGCTGCCGCCGGCGGGGAAGGCGACCACCACCTGCACCGGACGATTCGGGTAGTCCTCGGCGAGGGCCGGCGCGCACTGGGTGGCGACGACGGCGGCGAACGAAAGCAACAGGGGGAATCTCACGCTTGTCTCCTAGCTAGGTTTGCGATGCGGCGCGCTCAGGCGGCCTCGTGGGGCTGCACGTCGAGCCGGGCGACGATGCCCTCCAGGGCCGCGGTGGGCGCGGGGTAGCGCTGCATCACGAGGGGGTCGTGCCCCGGCACCACGTGCTGCGGCGAGTCGGCCAGGCGCAGCAGGGTGGCGTAGCCGTCCACCGCTTCGCCGACGTTGAACATGGTCGTGAACACGCGACGCTTCTCGAAGTGCTCGTAGAAGTGGCTGGCGTCGGAGGCCAGCACCACCCAGCCGCGCGCGGTGTGCACCCGCACGCACTGCAGGCCGTGCGTGTGGCCGCCGATGCGGTGCAGGCTGACGCCCGGCGCGAGTTCGGCCTCGCCGGCATGGAACACGACGCGGTCCCGATAGACCATGCGGACCATGCCGATCACCTCTTCCACCTCGTAGCCGTGATTGAACTGGCGGTGGCACATGTAGCGGCCGGTGGCGTAGGCCATCTCGTCTTGCTGCAGGTGGAAGCGCGCGGCGGCGAAGGCGTCGAAGGTGCCCACGTGGTCGTAGTGCAGGTGGCTGATGACCACGTCCTTCACCGCCGCCGCTTCCACATCCAGCAGTGCCAGGCCTTCGGCGGGCAGGCGCAGCAGCGTGCGTCCGCGCCGGGCCGCGACCTCGGGGCCGAAGCCGGTGTCGACCACGATGGTGCGGCCGTTGCCGCGGACCAGCCACAGGTAGTAGTCCATCGGCATCGGCGCGTCGTGCGGGTCGCCGCCGATGAAGTGGTTGGCGCGCTTGCCGCCGCGCGTGGCGTAGCGGATCGCGAAGACTTCGTACTGCGGCAGGCCGGCGGATGTCTGGCTCGTGCTCATGCGGCGCTCCGGGCGGGGACGATGGCGGGGTCGGCTTGCCGGCGCGTCGCGAGGTCGCGCTCGGCATCGAGGGACAGGGCGGCCATCCAGCCGTCGCGCACGGCGGCGAGGAAGTCGCCGGGCGCCTGGCTGTCGCCGATGCGGGTGTACGGCACGCCGACCTCTTCGACCGCGGCCACGGCGCCCAGCTGCGAAGCCGGGCCGGTGGCGAACACCAGCACGTCGCCCACGGGCAGCTCGGATGGCGGCTGGTCGCCGACCTGGACGTGCAGCACCTCGCCGATCGCCGCTTCGATCTTGCAGCGCGTGACCAGGCGCACGCCGCCGGCGACCAGGCGCTCCAGCAGCTCCATGCGGTTGTTGCGCGCCATCCCGGTCGCGGCCTCGGCCTGCAGCTCCAGGATCTGGATGCTGCAGTCCTGCAGGCGCAGCAGGTCTGCCAGCTCGGCGCCGACCATGCCGCCACCCACGATGGTGACGCGCGCCCCGGGCGGGATCTGGCGCGGCTGCTCGAACAGCTCCCAGGCGTGGCAGGTGGCGATCCTGGGCGACAGGCGCTCCAGCGGCAGCGGCGGCTTGCGCGGCGCCGAACCGGTGGCGAGCAGCACGTGGTCGGGGGCGAACTCACGGATGCGCGCCGCATCGGCGTCGACGCCGGTGCGCACGGGCACTTGCAGGCGCCGCAGTTCCTGCCAGCGGTCGTCCCATACGGGCCGCACCTCGTCCTTGTCGGGCGCGGCCACGGCCAGGTGGATCTGTCCGCCGACGCGCGCGCTGCGCTCCCACACCTCGACTTGGTGGCCCTTGTTGGCCAGCACGCGGGCGGCCTCGATGCCGGCGACACCCGCGCCCAGCACCAGCACGCGGCGGGGATGGGGCGTCCTGGCGATCAGTTGCGGCGCGACCTGTTCCAGCGCCTCGAACTCCGTGCCCACCATGGGGTTCTGCACGCAGCTCACGTCCTTCTCGGTGGTCAGGCGCTCGAAGCACACGTTGCAGGCAATGCACTTGCGGATCGGCGTGTCCAGCTGGCCGAACGCCTTCAGGCACCAGTGCGGGTCGGCATAGAGGGCGCGGCCCAGCGAGACGAAATCGGCACTGCCCGAACGCAAAAGGGCCTCGCCGTCCTCGGGCACGACCACGCGGCCCGCCACGAGCACCGGGATGGACACGGCGTCCTTGATCGGCTTGGCCACCGGGCCCAGGCAGCCGCGCGGGAACGACGGTGGCTGGATGCAGTACTTGGAGGCCTGCGGGCTCTCGTTGCTGCCGCCGGACAGGTCGATGGCGGCCACGCCGGCGCGCTCGACCGCCCTGGCCAGCTCGACGATCTCGTCCTCGCTGTAGCCGTCCGGCAGGTATTCGCTGGCGCTCAGGCGGACGATCAGCCGCAGGTCGGGCAGCGCCTGGCGCACGCGATCGATCGTCTCCAGCAGCAGGCGCATGCGGTTCTCGATGGAGCCGCCGTAGTCGTCGGTGCGCTTGTTGATGCGGCGCGTGAAGAACTGCTGGAACAGGTAGCCGTTGGCGGCGTGGATCTCGACGCCGTCATACCCGGCGCGCCAGAGGCGGCGGGCGGCGTCCACGAACAGGCGCTGGATCCCGTGGATCTCGCTCACGCGCAGTGCCCGCACGGCGTCGCCGGTGTTCGGATTGACCCACTGGGAGGGCCCGACCGGTTCCATGTTGAGGACGGAACGCCGCAGCAGGCCGCCTCGATGGTTCAACTGGGCGAACGCGGCGCAGTCGTGCTCCTTGATCGCCTCGACGATGCTGGCCAGGCCGGGGATGAAGCGGTCGTGGTAGCAGCACAGCGAGTTGTGGTGCGGCCGGGCCTGCTGCGTCACGACCATCGCCTCCGTCATGATCGCGCCGACCCCGCCGCGGGCCCGCTCGGCGTAGTACGCCACGTCGCGCGCCGTGGACAAGCCGTCGGTGGTGCTGTAGTTGGTGCCCATGGGCGCCATCACCACCCGGTTCTTGAGCCGCAGCCCGCCGATGAACCCCGGTTGTTCCAAAAGCATGGTGCGGATCGTAGGAACGACGATTGCGTGGATCAACCACATAGAATTCGGATCAGTTGTGAATCGAATTCAGCAATCAAGGGCCGCTCTGCCATGGAAAATCTGAACACGCTGGTGGTGTTCGCCCGCGTGGCCGAGGCCCGGAGCTTCACCGCCGCCGCCCAGCGCCTCGGCCTGACGTCCTCGGCCGTGAGCAAGGCCATCGCGCGCCTGGAAGCCGAACTCGGGGTGCGGCTGCTGAACCGATCGACACGGCTGGTCACGCTGACCAACGACGGTGCGAGCTTCTACGACCGCTGCCGCGACATCCTGGCGTCGGTGGAGGAGGCCGAGCGGGCAGTGACGCTGACGAAGGCGACGCCGCATGGGAGGCTGCGGGTGCAGATGCCGGTGGGCTTCGGTCGCCGCGTGGCGATTCCCGCGCTGAGGCAGCTGGCGCAGAAGCATCCGGGCCTGGTCGTCGACGCCGAGCTCAGTGATCGCGTTGCGGACCTGGCCTACGAAGGTTTCGATGCGGCCATTCAGATCGGACAGGTGAGCGACGAGAGGCTGGTGGCCCGGACGCTGTGCCGCTTGCGCTTCACCGCTCTCGCGTCACCGGAGTACCTGGAAGAGCACGGGGAGCCGCAGACGCCGGATGACCTGGACCAGCATCACTGCCTGGCGTATGTCTCGCCGCTCACCGGTGGATATCGCCCGTGGGAGTTTGCCAAAGATGGGCAGTCGATCTCCAAGCGTGTGTCGGGTAGTCTGAATGTGAACCACGCCGACTCGCTGGTGGAGGCCGCGATCGCAGGGATGGGGATCGTGATGATCAGCAACTTCATGGCCGGGAATGCGATCACGAGTGGGCAGCTGAAGCCCATCCTGACCGAGTACGTGGCGCCTGGGCCGAAGGTATATGTGGTGTATCCACCGATGCGGGTGGTGTCGCTGAAGTTGCGGGCGTTCAGCGAGGCCCTCGATCTGGCGGTGTCCGGGGTGGATCAGGAGTTCGATCGGAGGGCATAGAAGTGGCCCTGCAAATCTGGAAAGCGCTTCAGGTGGAGATTCCGGGCCTGAAGCCGGGCCCAAGACGGTCCGGCCACAGGAGTCTCGAAGGTCGAGAAACCAGCGTGGCGACCGGCCGCACGCACGCGGCTCGGCGGTCTCCCCGCCGTGTTCTGCTGGTACTTCAGGTTCTTGTCCGTGGTGCACTAGGCGACAGCCGCGGAGCTCCGCCCCGCGTGTTCAAGAACAGTGCGGACTTGCTCCAAAGAGACACCGGGAAACCATTGCACGAACTCCTGGATGGAAGCGCCGTCCTCCAGGTTCTCAAAGAGCGCCGCGACAGGTACGCGCGTGCCACGGAACACCCAAGCTCCGCTTACGCGGGAGGGGTCAGATTCCACGGCAACACAGCTGGACCAGTCGATCACGGCTTTCATGCCAGCACCGACGCCGAGTGATGGCTGACGAGCCTGTGCAAGAACCCCATCCGCGCTGCAGGCGCAGGGTTCCGAAGCAATTTGGACGGCTCGCATCGTCTCTCCTCGAAAGGTCGGTGTGTTTCTGACTTCTGCACACATGCTGGCACCCTGAACCGCTCTGGCAAGCCCGGGGGCCCGCGCCGTTCTTCTTACGGCCTGATCTCTTCCGATGCATTGCGCGCCAGCTTGTCGATGTTGTGCACCAGGCAATGCAGCCGCCACTGCGTGCACCGGCGTGCGCTCGGGATGCCGCAGGCATCGCGCACGCATCGTGCACGTCCCGCACGCGCCCCGTGTTCCTTTGTACCTGTGGGCCAGCCGTCCGTGATCCGGCAGCGGCTGCCGCTGCTGTACATGGTCTGGCCCGCCGGGCTGATGCATACACCCTCGGCGCACGAGCATGGCCACAGCGTTGCTGCGGTCGGCGGCGCTTGCCGCGCAGTCGATGCCGTGGATCCTGCCGAGGGTGATCTCGCCGCCGTCTTCGATCAGCGTTTCGACGTTCTTCATGGCCCGGTGGCGGCGAGATCCGGTGGCGTCCAGCGGTGCGACACCGGTTCGTCAACACGGTGGTTCGGATGCGCTCACGATTGCCTTGCCCCAGCCTGTACTCGCACGTCGTGGCCCCAAGAGCCGCAGGGCCCGTGGCCGCCGGACTCCGTCACCGCCCCGGTCCAGTCGCAGTTCGTTCAGCGAACTCGCTGCGGATGGTCGGGCGCCGGGATCTTCGGCGTATCCACACCAAGGTAGCGACGCACCGCATCCGTAGGCCACCCGAGGCGGCCATGAAGCCGGACCGGCCGCAGGGGGCCAGCCTCGGTACAAGCCCAGACGCGCAGGGTCTGCGGCTTGCGATTGACGTAGTAGGCCGTCTCGTCGGTGGTCAGCATCGGGCGCGTCACCGCGTCCAGTGCAGGGTAGACAGGAAGCCGATCGGAGGCGGTGAAACGCTGTTGAGGCGAAAACTGAGAAGCAGTCATGAGGAACACCTGAGGAAGTGAGTCAAGTGCCACACCCGGCTCGCATCGGAACCGCCGTGGGGCTGGGCGACGGCGGCTTCGCCGCGGCTGAAGAGTTGGTCATTCGGAAGCAGGTGGAGCGCTCCCGGTTCATGGGCGACGGAGAATCGAGAAGCCAGCTGGTCTTGCTGGGACACAGGGGTGTCTGGGTATCGAAGGCGCCTGGCCTTCGCGCTCCCTGGGTGGAGAGCGCTGTGGCAATGTAGATACCTGCTGCCGCACTGGCAATCGATCAGGGCCGGTTTCGACTTCAGCACGGACGGTCACCCAGAACGAGTTGGATGGCGGCAGTCACGTCCTGCCTCCGGACCTGCACCGGCGTGGTTCCTCGCCCGATCGCAAGGTTCAGCGCCGTCTGCAGAATCGCTTCTCCGTCCGCGATACTGAGTTGCGGGAGCATGCCGATCAATGCACCCCGATCGAACGCGGGCTCGAGGCTGACGCTGCGCGAAGCGAGCCAGACTTCCAGGTGCCTGGCCAGGGCCGGCGCCGAGGGCAGTTCGAACGCCACCTTCTCGCTGAAGCGCCCGCCCCGCAGCATCGCCGGATCCACGTGCTCCAGGTGGTTCGTGGCGGCGATCCAGACCACGTCCCTGACGCGGTCGCGTGCGCCATCGATCAACGACAGCAGCTGGTTGGTGGCCTCGGTCGCCGCCGAATACTCCCGGTGCCGCAGCAGGTCATCCGCCTCGTCGACGAAGACGATCGTTGGTCGCAGCTCCATGGCCCGTGCGTGGATGCGGTCCAGCGCTTTCGCATTCCTGGCCAGGTCCGCACCGCTTGTGGGCAGGAAGGTCCATCCCAGCTCCTTGGCCAGTGCCCTGCAGGCCGCCGTCTTGCCGGTGCCGGGCGGCCCGTGGAAGATCACCCCGGTAGGCAGGGTGCCGCCGTGCCTCTCGGTGTGCTCGGGATCCAGCATGCGACCGGCGATGCTGGAAAGCGCCAGGCGGGTGCGGTCGCTCAGGACCAGCTCTGCGAGCGGCCGCACGTCTTCCAGGCGTGTGCCGGCCTGGCCCTGGATGGCGCGCAGTGCGCCCACGAAATCGTCGAACCCGGGCGTGCGGCGCCCGACCCGCTTCAGGAATGACGGGAGTTCCTCCGTTACGGCCACGATGCGCTTGGCCGAATAGCCGTTCCAGCGGCGCGCCACCGAGGCGATCAACTCCGGATCGATCTCCACCTCCGGCAGGTTCGTCCCAAGCCCGTGCCGAAGCAGCTCGATGCGGGCCTCTTCGTCCGGCGCCGGGATCTCCACCTTGAAGTCGAAGCGGCCTTCGCGCACGCCGGCGGCGTCCAGGCGCTCCAGATGGTTGGTGGCTGCCACGAGCAGCACGCGGGACCTTCGGATCTCCACCATCAGCGTGAGCAGCGAGTTGACCAGGTCCCGGTCTTCCTTGACGGTGGCCCCCTGTGCGACCTCCCGCGCCTCCAGGAAGCTATCCACCTCGTCGATGAACAGCACGCAGGGCTCGGATCGCCTGGCCTCCTCGAAGGCCTCGCGCACCCGGCTGGTCTTCTCGCCCACCCACTTGCTCGCCACGTCGGCGTACGAGAGCGTGAGCAGCGGCAAGCCCAGCTCCCCTGCGAGCGCTTGCGCGAACACCGTCTTGCCGTTGCCCGGCTCGCCGTGCAGCAGGATGCCGTTGCGGGCCGGCTCGGCAGCCTTCCCGCGCCGCTTCAGCGTGACCGCTCGGCCGGCCGCCAGCAAGCGCTCCTTCAAAACCTGGTGGCCCTGGATGTCCTTGAAGGTCCGGCCTGGCTTGTGCACGCGCGTCACGCGCTGCGAGCCATCGTCGGCGGGCGGGCCGAGCGGCACCCCGGCGCGCTCACGGTCGCGCGACATCGGTCCATACCGCACCAGCCAGCAGCCCAGGATCGAGACAGAGGTGAGCGCACCCAGGGGCACGTAGCTCGCGCCACGCGCAGGCTGCGACCCGGCCCACAGCAGCAGCAACAGCGCCGAGGCGCCGGCGATCCTCGGGCTGAGGACCTGCAGGAGGTAGGAATCGGACATGTGGCCCAAGGCCGTGCGTGTCAGCAGCTGATAGGAAAGGGCGACCAGCTGCAGCCCGAACAGGATCGCGACCGGCACGGTCTCCTGCGTGTAGTTGCCCGGGGCGTGCGCGTACAGCAAGGGTTCGCGCGCGATGAGCTTCCACAGGAGCACTCCCACCCAGTAGAGGCCGCAGCAGCGGACGGTGACGGCGCAGATCAGCGCCGCCTTGAACTCCAGCCACTCGACGATGTCGCGCAGCATCTCCTTCATCGCGCCCACCCCCGCACTGCGGCGCGCCGAGCCCGGCGCCACCGCATCGCCGCGATCATGCGGAGGATACGAAGTACGGCGAGCAGATGCCCAGGCTGCGAGACGGGCCTGGACCATCCCCGCAGCGCCAGGAACGCGATCATGTCGTCGAGGCGCCGCTCGCGCTGCGGATCATCCACGCGCGCGGCATGCTCGGGAAAGACTTCGCGCAGTTGCTCCTGCAGCAGCCGCCGGCCATGCACATCCCGCAAGAGCCAGTGCGTCCCGGAATTGCCCAAGCCGGGATGCAGGCGGAAATCGGACGGCCTGAAGCGGCCTTCCTTCAACTGCTGGTGCATCCGGGTCTTCTCCACTGAACGGGCATGAAACCAAGCTCTCACGCTCTTGAAGAAGGTCAAGCCCCCGCGTGAAGGAAAGCACCAGATGCACCGCAGAACGCGTGGCGTGGCCGATCACCATGACACCACCTGGATTGAACCCTTCGGTTGCGCATGAACGCCGTCACTCCGGCGGCCCGGCCATGTCTCCCAGGCTGGTCCACTGGGCCAGGGCATCGGCAGCGCCTTCCCTGGACTCCCGCGTTTGCGCGGAGGACTTCGGCGCTCGAGGCTCAAGTTCTCGCCCGGGTGCTTGGCGGCCATCCCCCGCATCAGGCTGGCTGGCGAGGCCGCGTCCATTGCGAAGTCCCTCCCGCGCGTCGAAGCCAAGCTGGATCAGATACATCAGCTGGATCCGACGCTCGCCCTCGCCAAGACCATGCAACCACTCCCACAGCGGGCCCATCCGATCGTCGAAGGAAAGGCGCGCCTGCAGGCGCTTCGTCGCCGCCATGACTGCGCCCGCTAGCGCGCGCGGGCAGATGCCCCCTGTTGCATCTCACCGTAGATGTGGAAGCCGCGCACGTTGGAGAACACCGGGTCGGCATCGAGCGTCATGACGCGCAGCAGCTCCGGCCGGCTGGCAGCCAGGTACCGGTGGAATACCGAAGCGCCGCCACCCGTCAGCAGGACTTGGTCGATGTCATCGCCCTGGCCCACCTTGGCGAACATCTTCTCGGCGCACTCCTCCAGCACGGTATCCATCACGCCGCGGAACGCGCCGAGCTCGTAGGTGCATCCCCCGACACGAAAGCTCTGCGCGTCCTGGCGGATGGCCGCGTCGATCCGATTGACCACGTTGATCTGGTCCTTCCAGGACTCGTTGACCCGGTCGGCGACGGCGTAGGCGCAGGCGAGCATCGCCTTCGGGTACGCGCCGGAGCGCGCCCAGTTGGTCTTCCTGCGGCTGGCCACATACCAGTCGAGCGTGCCGCCGCCGACGTCGACCACCAGGGTCCAGCCATCGAGTTCGCCTTTCCTGGCGACGCCGAAATTCAGCAGGGCGCCAAAGGGCTGCACGATCACGTGCGCCCTGCCCACACGGAAGTGCCTGGTGAACCCCGCGCTGGTGCGGACCTCGTGCTCGCCCTCCAGGCGCATGGCGAGCTGCCTGCGGTACTGCTGGAAGGTCGTCAGCGGCAGGCCGACGACGAGATCGTCGATGTGGAAGGCGCAACCACCGCCAGCAGCCTCGCCCATCTCGTTGAGGGCACCACGCAGGAGCGCCAGGTACTTCCCGGTCGTGCAGTACTCGGGCGCGATGGTGCGCGGCTCCAGGTTGCTGCCGTTGTACTGGGCATCCCGGCCGACGAAGTACTCGACGCCGGCGACGTCCACGCTGCAGCCGTCGATCTTCTGCGAACCAGGATCGCTCGCCACCCTGGCTGCGGCGAGCCGCGGTGCGAGCGCAGGGAAGAGGCCGGTGCGGACCGGCTGGCTGTTTCCCTCGTGGGCACGCCCCAGCGTGTACTTCACGTTGCAGTAGCCGACGTCCACGGCGCGCGCGCCGAGGTCGATGGTGGTGGGATCGCGATGCATTGACTTCCCCAAGTGCCAGCACGTGTCGTGCAGGCGGGGAAGTCTTCCGGTGCCCCGCGCCGCTGTCCAACGGCCAGGGCCTCTACGGCTGGAACCCGGCACGCAATCCCGGCATTCCGTGCCAGCACCGCCCGATTTCATGGTGCGTGCGCGGTCCCTGGCACAGGGATGCGATCTTCTTCGCCAGCGGTGCGGGTTCCTGCATGCCTGTCTTCCGGCTCGCCCCCGGGAACTGCACGGGGGTCCCATGCCACGCCGATGGTGGCACGGCATGCGCAGCGGACGGCCGTGCCTTGTCCACAGCCGCTCCCCGATGGCCGCCGCCCCGACCGAGTAGACAGTGAGTGCTGCGGAAGCTCATACCCGATGCCGGATGCCTTCCAGGTGCAGACCGATGAAGCGGGAGTGAGTGGAAGAACCGAAGGGCGAAGACCGCGGCGGTCATCTACAGCTTGCGCACATGGCCCCGCCTGCTTGCGCGCGTGTCGCGCCTGCCGCTACGCTTGCACTTGATCTCCCGCCACGGGAGTCAGAAGGCCGAGTGCCTTCCAGGCAGCCTCCAGCTGCAACAAGTGGTGCTGCTCTTGCAGTCACCCGATCGGGACCGAAGCGTCCCGCACCTAGGATGATCGGCGTCACGCCGCCAATTTCGGATGCACTGCCCTGTGCCGTGCAAGCCGGCCACGACCTTCCAAAGGTCTGCACCCGTCGCCCGCAGGCAATGCAGCCACGCGTGCAAGGGACACCCCCACGGGTGCCGCAACAAGCCTTTTCCGTTCCACCGCTCCTTCCTAGACAGCGCACGCCTGGCCATGCCGGGTGCCGCAAGGCCGTCGAGGTCGCTGTACATCCTGGAGTGCTGGCAGGACCGCCCAGGTCGCAATCCTGAAGAGGAAAAGTGAACCGGCGCGCTCGCAGCGCGCCAGTTGCGGACCGTGCATCTCGGTCCCTGCGGCGCCACTGGCGCCGTCAACCCCCCTGCCCCGATGAACAGGGGAGGCAGCCTTGAGCCTGCTCCGTGCTTCAGAGGGAAACTGGGCCTGCTGATGGGCAAGAAACGGCACGGCTTGCCAATAAATTGCACCCAAATTGCACCCGAGTCCCGAGGCCTTGTACGCACCCGCTCAATGCGAGTGCGATGACATCCACCGATTGGCCAGCGCACGCCGTGAAGGCTATGGGTGACGCGCTGGCGGCGGCATTTCAGGGCGACCGCGTGCGCGCGCAGGCGGTGCGATCGACCTGGAAGAAGAGGCCACTGATCCAGTGCTGGCGCAGAGCGACCAAGCTCGGTGTGTCAGTCAGAGCGAGTGAGTGAAGGTCAGCCGCCGTGTCGACGCTGCCATTGAGTGTGATCAACCGATTTGATGGATCGATGGTCAGGTTTGGTGATGGGCGAAGCCATCACGCAGAGTGAACATTGCGGGTGTATGTGCAGTCGATCCCGTTGGTCCGGCTCTGTGATGGCCATCAACAGCATGACCAAAAACGCCGCCGGTGGTGAGCCGGCGGCGTTGACGTTGATGCGCAGAGGCGACGGGTTCAAAACGGCAGGTCGCCTCCATCCGGCGGGTCGTCCGGCTCCAAGAGATTGTCACGCGAGCGATCCTGGTAGTGGCGGTGGATTTGGTCGCCGTATCGCGCCTCGAACAGATCGAGGCAGAAGTAGATGAAGTCGTGGATCTGCACGACGGCATCGTCGCTCAGTTGCGGCAGCGCGATGTGGGCGCCGTCCTGGTTGTGGCGGTTGATCGTCATGGCCGGCCGAATTCAGCGACGTGCGCCCGCCCGGCGCGGCGCTGAGGCCGTGGGCTGGGCAAAGACTTCCAGGTACAGCTTCTCATCGAGCTGGGGCAGCTCGCGCTGGGCGGCGGCAGCCAGCAGCTCCGCGGCCATGGTGGTGAGGATGCGGTAGTTGCCGGCGGCATGGTCGCACAGCGTGTGGCACAGCTGCGGGGTCATCAGACTGGCATTGCCCGCCCCGGCCAGCAGATGTCCCAGGCTGGCGAGGAGTTCTTCTTGGCTGGCATGCTCGGTGGCAAGTCGGGTGCGGATGCGGCTGCCCAGGGGGATCAACTCCTCGCGGCGCAGCTTGTCGATCAGGCGGGCGTCGCCGGCGAGTACGACGCACAGCAGCGGCTGCGAGTCGAAGCGTGCACTGGCCAGCAAGCGCAGCTCGCACAGCGCCTGCGGGCTCATCTCCTGCGCCTCGTCGACCAGCAGCACCGCGCGGCGGCGCGTACTCTCCAGGTGAGCGAGCCAGCGTTCGCGCAAGGCCTTGAAGCCGCCCCAGCGGTTGTGCGGGTGCAGCGGCACGGCAAAGATGTCGCCCAGTTCGCGGTACAGGTCGGCCAGGTTGCTCTGCGGATGGTTGATGGCGCCCACCGTCACGTCCGGCAGCCTGGCCAGGCGATCGGCCAGCAGCCGCAGCGCCACACTCTTGCCGGTGCCCGGGTCGCCGTGGATCATGGCGAAGCCGCCCTCGCGGATCTGGGCGTGCTCGACGCGCCAGCAGAAGCTCTCCAGCTTCGGCGGCACGTAGATCGCCTCGATCGGCAGTTCGGTGGCGAAGGGATTCCATTTCAGGCCGTACAGGGCCAGCAGTTTCTGGTTCATTGGTTGCAGTCGGTGGGTGTGGATGTGGGGTCTTCGGCGCAGGACAGATAGGCCGGCGGCAGGCCGGTGGCGGCGTATTCGGCGAGCAACTCGCGCAGCAGCGGCGCCATGCCCGTGGAGGGCTGTGGCGAGCACTCGGTGCTGACGGCAGTCAACCGCCGGCGTTGCCCGTCGGCATTGGCGGCCTTGTCCAGGGGCTGGATCGCGCACAAGATAGCGCCGGTGCGCGGGTCCACCAGATCGACGCGGCTGAAGTCCCAGCGGGCATAGCGGACGTGCAACACGCTTAGGTGCCGCAGCCGCGCGGGAATCTCGAAGCGCGCGCCACCCAGACTGAGCGTGCCGTCGGCGCGGCGAGCACGGCGCGGCACCTCGATGCGAAACGCATCGCGCAGCACTGCCGCGTCGGGACATGGGCGCGCCACCGAGGGGCCGGCCAAGTAGCGCGCCAGCGGCGTGGTCTTCAGCTCGCTGTGCACCGCGCGGTGGTACTCCTGCTCGACCCAGGCCTGGGTTGCCTCGTTCAACAGCTCCAGCGTCAGCGCCTGTTCGCCCTCGAGCATGGCCATCAGCCGGCCTTCCACCCGGCCCCAGAACGACTCCTGTTTCGCGTTTTGATAAGGGCTGTAGGGCAGCGTCGTCTGATGCACCACGCCCAGCGTGGCCAGGCCGGTGGCGACTTCTTCGCTGAGCATGGCTGCGCCGTTGTCGGTCATCAGCGAGCGTGGCAGGCCACGTTTCATGAATGCCTGCGACAACCCGTGCACCAGGCTCTGCGCGCTTTCATCCAGGTACCACTGCAGATGGCACACCAGGCGAGATCGGTCATCGATGACGCCCAGCAGCAGCGGCTTGACCCAGCTGCCGGCGCGGGTGAGCACCCTGCGCGAGCCATGATGGAAGTCCAGGTGCCACAGCGCCGCCACGTGCTCGACCTCGAAACTGCGCACCTCCAGTTGTTCGAGGCGATCGCGGGCGGCGACGGCGCCCTCGGTGGCGCGTTTGGGCCGCCCCTGGCGATGCATGCCTTGGGCCCTCAGATAGCGTCGCACCGTGGGGTACGAGGCCACCGGCGCGCCGGCGGCCTCGCAGGTCACGCGCAGTGTCAACGCCGACTGAAATCTGACCCCAGTGGGTCAGTTTCACATCGGCGCTAACACTTGATGAAGCCCACCACTTGGGAGACCGAGTACTTCGGCGGAATCGACAGCATCATGTGCACATGGTCCGGCATCAGATGTCCCTCCTCCACCTTGCACTCTTTCTGCGCGGCGAGCTTGCGGAACACCTCCCCCAGGTGCTGCCTCAGCTGCCGATACAAGGTTCTTCGACGACACTTCGGTATGAACACGACGTGGTATTTGCACTCCCACGCCGTATGACTCAAACTTTCAAACTTGTCCATCGTGTTTCTTCCTCTCGTGTGCTTGGCGGCTCACGGTTGGAAGTCTCACTGATGGACAACCCCTGAAAAGTCAAACTTCTACTGCCTCCCCGGCAGAGCCGGGGGGCCTCCCTTGGTAGCTAGCAGTTCGAGGCCAGAAGCCGTTGTCCTCGGCGACTTCTGAGGACGTTTCCACACAGCCTCGACCCACAGCGGCCGTGACATGGCCGTGGCACTCACAGGCGAAGGTATCCATCCGCCGCCGGATAGCGGGTGTAGCCGAGGTCCTCTTGTGGTGCGTTTTCCCTCTCAGTCAAGCTTGATGCCGAGGCCTTGGACGAGCTGGGTGTAACGTTCGACCTCGCCGCGCAGCATGCGGGCGAAGTCTTCGGGGGCCGGGCTGCTCACCGGCTCGGCGCCGTTGGCGTCCATGGCCTTCTTGAATTCATCGGTCGCCACGATCGCAACCAGTTCCTTGTGCAGGCGATCGACGACCGGCCTGGGCATGTTGGCAGGGCCCATGATGACCAACCAGAGCGCCGCATTGAACCCGGGATAGCCTTGCTCGGCCACCGTCGGCACGTCAGGCAACGCGGGCGAACGGGTCGTCGTGCCCACGGCGATCGGACGGACCTTCCCCGCCTTGGCGCTTTGCAGCAGCGCGGGCATGGAGCCGAACACGGTCTGCACTTCACCCGACAAGTGCGCCAGGTCGGCGGGCGCGTTGCCCTTGTAGGGAATGTGCTTGATGTTCAACTTCGCGGCGTCCTTGAGCATTTCCATCGCGAGGTGCGTGGCCGTGCCGTTCCCGGCCGATGCGTAGTTCAACTTGCCATCGTTCTCCTTGAAATGGTTCACGAATTCGGGCAGCGTGCGCGCGGGCACCTGGGGATTCACGACCAGCAGGTAAGGAGTAATGGCGACCAGCGAGATCGGCGTAAAGTCGCGCGTCGGCACGAACGGAAGCTTGCTGTACGCGCCGGCGGAAATCGCGTGGGTGCTGGTGGTAGCCAGAGTCAGCGTATAGCCGTCGGGCGGCGCTTTCGCCACCGCGTCGGCGCCGATCGTGCCCCCGGCGCCCGCCCGGTTCTCGACGACGATGGACTGGCCCAGCCGATCGCCCAGTTGCCTAGCGACGATTCGCGCCACAATGTCGGTGGAGCCGCCGGGAGCGAAGCCGACCACCAGTTTGATCGGACGATTCGGATATTCCGACTGCGCCATGGTGGGTAGGGGTGCGAGAAGTGTCACGGCCGCCAGGCTGACAAGCAGTTGTCTCTTCGTAGGCATGTCTTGCTCCAGTCCGTTCAGGAAACATCTACACGCATACAGCGCGCCCGCAGCACTGACCACGCGGCTTCGATGCCGACCCGCAGGTCGGTGAACTGGCGCGCGCCGGCGTTCCGTTCCAAGCGCCCCATCGGCTGTTCGTTGAACCGGCACGTGCGCGGATAAAACGCCGAATCCACGGGCGCGTCAATCCGGGCCGGTGCTCACCGCAGCCGCAGCGGCGCGCCGCGTCCGCAGGGGCAGGCTGCTCGACAGGACAGGCATCTGCTCGGCGGCCATCGCAACACCAAGTGCTTGGACGTCAGCGCCAGATCGGTCGGCCCCTGCTGCAGGCATCCGCGTGAGCCAGGACGGGCACGAGCTTTACGTTGCAGTGACCCGCGACAATAGCGTGTGGCGCGCGCCGCTCATGGCTTCCGGCGACCCGTCAAAGGTAGGCCGATTCGCGACCTTCTATGGCCCCACCGGTCCGGACGGCATCCATCTGGATCGTCAGGGGCGGCTGTGGGTGTGCCTGCCGGGTGCAGACACGATCTGGGCGCTAAGCCGGCGCGGAGAAGTGCTTCGGCGGATCCGATTCCCGGAAGGCGCGTTCCCGACCAACCTGGTCCTGGACCAGGCGGAACATTCTGCCTACATCACGTGCTCCGGCGCGAATGCGATATTCGTCGCCGAGGTTCACTGAGAATGCGGCCGGTTGCAGGAGCTGGCTACTCCGCGCTCATCGCCTCGCCGGGACTTCCACCACCTTCGCGGCGTCACTAATAAGCTGTCGAAGCGGGCACGCTCGGTGTTCTGCGACACCGTGAGCTACCTCAACCCTGACGTGGTACTTCGCCATGCCGATCGGCAACGTGTTCGAGCGTCCACTGAGGTGCCTCCTTGAACACGGCGACTTCTACTCGTCAGCCAGCCTTCACGGGATCGCTTTGCCCAGGTCCGTATCCGTCGCCGTCGTCCACCAGCCGCGGGACAGCTCGCCCGCAAGCAGTTGCCTGACCTGATGTTCGACCCGGCGCGCCGCACGCGACAGCGGCCGCCCGCCCGTATGCGCCAGCGAGATCACCCGCACGATCGCCGGGTTCACCACCGGCGCCACCGCGAACTGCCCTTCGTGCGGGTCCTGGCGAATCGCTGCCAGCGACGCGATGGTGTAGCAGCCCGTCCGCCAGACCATCTCCTTGAGTTGTTCGGGCGCATCGAGCTCCGCGATGACGCGCAGCGCAATGCCGGCGCGGGCGACCGCCTCCTCGATCACGGTGCGCAAGCCGTGCTCGCGCCCGGGCAGCACGAGAGGAAGTCCCTCGAGCCGGCGTGCTTCGCACTCGCCGCGCTCATTGGCCAGGCGCTTCAGCGCTGTCTTCTCCTTGCCGACGATGAACAGGTTCTCTTCCAGCAGCGGCTGCAGGTCGAGGCCGGGCACAGGACCGCTGCCGTAGACGAGACCGAAATCGATCGCCCCCTCCAGCAGCCAGCGGCTGATGTGCCCCGACAGCCCGGAGACCACGCGCAGCTGCACGTTCGGCAGCTCGCGCAGCACCACTTCGGTCAGGGGCACCGTCAGCAGCCCGGTCAGGGAGCCGGGAATGCCGACGGCAACGCGCCCGACCTCCTCCGACTGGTGCACACGCATGCTGGCGCGCGCGGCCTCCAGTGCGTCCAGGACGGTGCGCGCATGGATCAGGAAGTCGCGGCCTTCGGGCGTCAGCACGGCTCCATCGAAGCGGCGCTCGAGCAGCTCCACCTGCAGCTCCTCTTCCAGCAGCTTGATCTGCGCGCTGACGGTGGGCTGCGAGATGTGCAGCGCGTGCGATGCCTTCAGGAAGGACTTGTGGTCAGCGATCGCGACGAAATACGTGAGCTGCTTGAAGTTCATGCTGCGGTAGCGGGACCAACGAACGGGGCCGCCGAAGCGGCCGCACCCTCCCGCAGCGTCACGCGCGCGCGTGGCGTTTGGCCAGGCGCTGCACCGCGTCGTGCCGTTCCACGAGAGCGCGGGCTTGCTCCACGACCGGCAGGTCGACCATTCGTCCCTTGAAAGAGAAGGCAGCACGCCCCGAGGCGAGCTGCGCATCGAATTCTGCCACCAGTGCCTGCGCGTGCTCCACCTCCGCCGGATCCGGCGCGAACGCGGAGTTGGCGATCGGGACCTGCTTCGGGTGAATGCAGAAGGTGCCCTCGAATCCGAGGCGGCGAGCGCGCTCCATCCTGCGGCGGAAGTCGTCCTCGTCCTTGAAATCGGCGATCGAACCGACGAACCCCAGCGGCGAGACACCCGCCCAGCGCGCCGCCGCCACCGCCATGACATTGGGCGTGTAGAGGCCGTCATCGGCCACGCTCATGCGCAGCGACACCGCGAGATCTTCCGCGCCCACGATGATGGCCTGCACCCGTGGGTGCGCGCGCGCGATGTCGGCCATGTGGTGCAGGCCTTCGGCGTCCTCGATCATCGCGATGATGCGGGTGTGGCCCGGGGCCAGCCCGGCGGCGGTTTCCAGCTCCCGCAGGATCTGCGCCACCTCACGCACCATGGAGGCGTCGGGCACCTTCGGCAAGGTGATCGCGCGCACCGAGGCGCGCACGCTCGCTTCCAGGTCGCGCACCAGCAGCCGCCAGCCGCGGTTGACCCGCACGACCACATCGTAGCCGGCGCCGGCGAACCGGTCGGCGATGGCGGCCACCCGCTGCCTCGCCATCTGCTTCTGGTCCGGACCGACGCTGTCTTCCAGATCGATCTGCAGCGCGTCGGCCGGCTGGCGCAACGCGCTTTCGACGAAGCGGTCGCTGGTGGCCGGCACGAACAGGACGGACCGCCAAGCCGGGGCGGAGCGGATCGAATCGTTCATTGTTCTGCCTCCAGTTCGGCGAGGATTTCGGCCGTGTGCTCGCCCAGCCGGGGGGCCGGGCGGCGGAAGCCTCCGGGGCTGCCCGATAGGCGCGGGATGATGTTGTGCATGGGTATCGTTCCGAGGTCCGGGTCCGGAAGGTCCACGATGGCTTCGCGACCCTTCACGAACGGGTGATCCAGCAGGTCCGCCACCGAGCAGACCGGCCCCACCGTCACGCTGGCGGCCTCGAACAGCGCGAGGTTCTCCTCCTGGCCGCGCGCGCCGATGAACTCGCCGATGATCGCATCCAGCGCGTCGCGGTGCTTGACCCGCTGCGCATTGGTCGCAAAGCGCGGATCGTCCTTCAGCTCGGGGCGGCCGATCGTGTCGAAGATGCGCATTGCCATGGACTGCATCGAGCCGGACATCGCCACGTACCGACCGTCGCTGCACTGATAGATGTTGCGCGGCGCGGTATGGGTGGACTGATTGCCGGCCCGCACGGTAGGCACGCCGGTCACCTTGTACTTGGCGGCCTCGGAGGCGATCACGGAGAAGATCGGCTCGAACAGGGAGAGGTCCACCACCTGCCCCTTGCCTTCCTTCTCCGCGACGCGCAGCGCCGTCAGCACGCCGGCGGCCCCGTAGATCCCGGCGATCATGTCGGCCAGCGCGAGGGGTGGCAGGACGGGTGGACGGTCGGCAAAGCCGTTCAGGTGGGCGAAACCGGACATGGCCTCCACCAGCGTGCCGAATCCCGGCTTGTGGCTGAACGGACCGGTCTGGCCCCAGCCGGAGACACGCACGATGACGAGCGCCGGATTGAGCTCCAGCAGCTTCTGCGGCGCCAGCCCCATGCGCTCCAGGCCGCCCGGCACGAAGTTCTCTATGAACACGTGCGAGCGCCGCACCAGCTTGCGCAGCCGGTCCAGTCCCGCGTCCGACTTCAGGTCCAGCACCAGCGAGCGCTTGTTACGCCCGTAGACCTTCCAGTAGATGTCATGGCCTTCTTCGCGCCAGTTGCGCAGGTCGTCGCCCGCGCCCGCGCGTTCCACCTTGATCACGTCGGCGCCGAAATCGGCGAGATAGGCCGAGAGCATGTTGCCTGCCACCAAGCGCGACAGGTCCACGACACGGACGTCCTTCAGCGGTCCGCTGCGCTGCGGATCGAATTTCATCATCGTCGGTCCCGTCAGAACGTGATCACCGGCTTGACTTCCTGCATGCTCTTCATGCGCTCCATCGCCGTGTTCACGTCGGCCAGCTTGTAGCGGCCGGTGATCATCTTCTGGAAGGGGAAGTCGTTCAGGTGCGCGGAGATGAAGTCGAGCGCGAGCGAATAGCTGCGAGCGTCGCCGGAGAACGAGCCGATCACGGTGATATTCTTCTTGACGATCAGCGACGGCGAGAATTCCGTCTTGCCTTCGCCGAGCTGCCCCACGATCAGGTAACGGGCGCCCTTGCGCGCCAGGTGCAGGCCCTCCACGAAGGCGCTGGGCACGCCTGCGAATTCCATCACGATGTCCGCGCCCCGCCCCGCGGTATGCGACTGCACCAGCGCGACCCGCTCCTCCGGCGTGGTGTCCTGCACCGAGATGCAGACGTCGGCACCGAATTCGCGCGCCAGCTCCAGCCGGGAAGCGGGCGCGCCGATCACGATCACCTTGCGCGCCCCACGCACCTTCGCGTTGGCGGTGGCGAGCAGGCCCAGGGGACCGGCGCCCTGGATCACCACCACCTCGTACGGCTCGATGCGGCCGACCTGCGAAATCGCGTTCATCACGGAGCGCAGCGCGCAGCTGGAAAGGCTGGCGAGGTCGTCGGGGACGTTGTCGGGCACTTTCAGGCGCCCGGACTGCGGCAGCACGTAGCCGTACTCCGAGAAGCCGCCGAGCAGGAAGGGCTCCCGTTCCATGGTTTCGTACATGTACGCGCGGCGATTCATGCACAGCGTCGGCATGCGCGCCGTAGTGCAGAAGTAGCAGCTGTTGCACGCCGTGTGCGTGTACAGGATGCGATCGCCGACGCGCAGCGGGTTGCCGACTGAATCGTAGTTGGCCATGTGGCCGAGCTTGACCACGCGGCCGACCATTTCGTGGCCGATGATCACGGGCAGGTCTACCTTCAGCGACAGCGAGCCCTGCCACAGGTGCACGTCGGTGCCGCAGATGGAACAGGCCTCCATCTTCACCAGCGCAGCGCCCGGCTCCACGTTGCCGGGAACCGGCACGTCCTCGATCTGCAGCGGCTCCTTGAACTTGCGCAGCACCGCCGCGCGGGAATACTCGGGAATCTGGGACATCTTGCGTTTCAGAGAAGGAAGCGATACCACAGCGACAGCTGTGGGACGAAGGTGATGAGCGCGAGCACCGAGCCGGAGGCCAGCAGGAAGGGGCCGAGATAGCGCAGCAGGCTCACCACATCGGAGCCCACCGTGCGCGCGGCGACATAGAGGTTGGCGGCCATCGGCGGCGTGAGCAGGCCCAGCTCGATGTTCGTCACCAGGAGGATGGCGAAATGCACCGGGTCGATGCCGAAGCGCGCCGCCGCAGGCGCCAGCAGCGGCCCCATCAGCAGCGTGGCGGCATTGGTCTCCATGAACATCCCGATCAGCAGCAGCACCGCGTTCACCGCCAGCAGGAACACGATCGGGCTGTCGGTGAGGCTCGTCGCGTAGGCCGCGATCCCCTGCGGGATCTGCTCGAGCACCATTGCGCGGTTGAAGATGCTGGTGAAGCCGATGATCACCAGGATCGCGGCGGACGAAGCCGCCGCGCGGCTGAAGATCCCGGGCAGCTCGTCAACCCGCGTCATGCGCCCGAGCACTGTCACCGCCAGGGCATAGAGCGCCGCGACGGCCGCGGCTTCGGTCGGCGTGAACACCCCCGAATAGATGCCGCCCAGCACAAGCACGGGCAGGACCAGCGCCGGAATCGACCGCACCAGCAGCGCCGAGGCCCCCGCCGACTGCACACCCGGCTGTACGGCCTGAGTGCCCTGCGCGACCCGTTGCTCGCCTCCGCCCTTCAGCACGCGCCTGACCATCAGCCGGTGCGCAGCGAAGAAGGCCAGCATCATCACAACGCCGGGGCCGATCGAAGCCGTGAACAGCTGCGTGATGGAGACACCGACGATGGAGCCGTAGAGAATCAGCGGGATCGACGGCGGAATCAGTACGCCCAGCAGGCCCGCCGAGGCGTTCAGTGCCGCGGTGTAGCCCACGGGGTAGCCCCGCGCGGTCATCTCCTTGCCCACGGTGCCACCGATGGCAGCGACTGTGGCGACCGACGAACCGGTGATGGCCCCCATCAGCGCACTCGCGGCGATCATCACGTACCCCAGCGGGGCGCGGGAGCGCTTCAGGAGCAAGTCGCAGACGGCGGTGAGCTGCGTGATCAGCCCGCCTCGGTTCATCAGCTCGCCACCAAGAAGGAACAGCGGGATCGCGAGCAGCGGAAAGGCGGAGACGGTGTCGTACGGGATAGACGCCAGGCTGAGGATGTCGATGTTCCAGGCCTCGGCCCCGGCCATCACGATCAGCGCGAAGGCCACGCCGATCGGCACCCCCAGGACCAGCATCGTGAACAGGGCGCCGGCGATCATGCGCCCTCTGCCGCGACTGCCGGCTGGCCGGCGAGCACGCGGTACATCTCGAGCGCCGCGTGGAACAGCATCAGGAGCATGCCGAGCATGACGAAGAACACCGGCACAGCCACCGGCGTTCCCATGTCGAGCAGGGTCTCTCCCGAGTGCAGTGATTCGCGGAAGAACGTGGTACCGATCCAGGTATACACGCCCGCGAAACCGAGCAGGCTCAGGGCCACCACGCCGCGCACGAAGCGCCGGACACCGCGATGGCGAAGCAGCTTCACCACATCGACGGCGATGTGCTCCTGCAGGTACGTGCACAGTGCCGCCCCCACGAACGTGAGCGGCGACATCGCCACGATCGCCCATTCGGCGACGTTCGGGATCCGCAGGCCGAAGAACCGGATCACCACGCTGAATGCCACCGTCAGCAGCATCACCACCAACGCTGCGCAGCAGAGCCAGCGCTCCATCCGGAACACCTGCCGCTCGACGGCGTGCAGCCGGCCGCCGGCGGCGATCCGCTGCGGCTGGACGGCCGCCACGTTCATTGCGCCCGCACCTTGCGGATCTCTTCGCGCAGGGTCTGCACGCGCTCGGCACCGTACACCGGCGTCAGCTTCTCCCAGACGGCCTGGCCGGCGCGCTGGAACTCGGCGAACGCCGCCGCGCTGGGCACGGTCACCTTCACGCCGCCGGCGGCGATCTTCTTCAGGAATTCGGCGTTCAGCTCGCGATTCTTCTGAATCTGCTTCGCGGTCACTTCGGTCGCCGTGTCCTGCAGGATCTTCTGCTGCGCGGGACTCAGCTTAGCCCAGGACCGGTCCGACACCGTCACGGTCCCCATCGCGTACACATGGTTCGTCGTCGTCATGAACTTCTGGGCTTCGAACAGGCGCGAGTTGAACGTGATGCTGGCGCCGTTGTCCTGGCCGTCGACGGTGCCCTGCTGCAGGGCCGTGAACAGTTCCGGGAAGGGCATGGCCACGGGCTGCGCGCCCACCGTTTCGAAGAAGCCCTTGATGCCGGCGGAACCGGGCACGCGCAGCTTCAGCTCCTTCAGGTCGGCAAGCGTCTGCACCGGCGCCTTGGAGTTCGTGACGGCGCGGAACTCCAGCTCGAAGAACCCGAGCGTCTGCATCCTGTGCTTGGCGAGGGTGGAGCGCAGCGTCTTCTGCAGGATGCCGCCCGGGTTGTAGAAGATTGCATCGGCTTCCTTGAAGTTTGTCGCGATGTACGGCAGGTAGTGGATGTCCAGCAGCGGATCCAGGCCGGCGAGCGAGCCGGGGTTCAGGAATGCGACGTCCAGCGAGCCGCGCGAGACGTCGCGCGCCAGCGCCTCGTCGCCCCCCAGCTGGCTGTTGGGGAACACCGCGATCTGCACCCCGCCCTTGGTCCGCTCGCCCACCAGGCGCGCGAACTCCTTGCTGGCTTCGTCCACTGGGCTGTTGATCGCGAACACGTGGCCGAGCCGCATCTTCAGATCCGCGGCGGAGGCGGCGTCCGCCCCCACGGTGGCGACGGCAGCGAACACCAGGGCGGCGACAACGCGCGCCCGGGCAATGAAAGGGGTCCTCTTCGACATGCTTGTCTCCTCTTTGGAAAGGGAAAGTCCAGGGCGCGGCCGGGTGCCGTCGCCATGGCGAGCGTTGGACACGGGGGCGGCGGGCGCGGATCGCGGCCCGCGCCCTGCGCATCAACCGTGGTTGATCACGATGGTCTTGGCGACGGTGTATTCGCGCAGGGCCTCGAAACCCTTCTCGCGGCCGTGCCCGCTGCGCTTGAAGCCCCCGAACGGCAGCTCGATCCCGCCGCCGGCGCCGTAGCCGTTGATGTAGACCTGCCCGACGCGCAGCCGCTTGGCCACCCGCATCTGGCGCGCGCCGTTTTCCGACCAGATCCCGGCGATCAGCCCATAGTCGGTTCCGTTGGCGATGCGCACGGCGTCGTTCTCGTCGTCGAACGGGATGATGGCCAGCACGGGCCCGAACACCTCGTCGCGCGCCAGCTCGTGCTCCAGCGGCACCGGGCCCAGCAGCGTGGGCTTCACGAAGAAACCACTCTTGCTCGCCACGGCGTCCAGGCGGCCTTCGGCCAGCACGGGAATGCCGTCGCGGCGGGCGCGCTCCAGGAAACCCGAGACGCGCTCGCATTGCACCTTGCTGATCACCGGGCCGCAGTCGAGGTCGGCGGCGTGGTCTCCCACCCGCACCGCGTTCATACGGCTGGCCAGGGCCGCGGCGAATTCCTCGTAGATGGAGCGCTGGACCAGCACGCGGCTGCCCGCGGAGCAGGTCTGGCCCGCATTCTGGATGATGGCGCCGATCACCACCGGCAGCGCCTTCGACACGTCGGCGTCCTCGAACACGATCTGCGGCGACTTGCCACCAAGCTCCAGCACGCAGGGGACGTGGTTGTCGGCCGCGGCTCGCTGGATCAACGTGCCCACTTCGGTCGAGCCGGTGAAGGACAGGAAATCGATGCCGGCATGGCCGGACAACGCGGCACCGGCCTCTTCGCCGTAGCCCGGCACCAGGTTGATCACGCCGGCGGGAAAGCCGACTTCCGCGGCCAGCTGCGTCATCCGCACGACGCTCAGGCAGGCCTCCTCGGCCGGCTTGAGCACCGTGGTGTTGCCGGCGGCGAGAGACGCGGCGAGCGTGCGGCCGTACATCTGGGCCGGGTAGTTCCACGGAATGATGTGGCCCGTGACGCCGCGCGGCTCGCGCACGATCATCACCTGGTAGCCGTCGAGGAAGGGAATCGTGTCGCCGTGCAGCTTGTCGGCAGCGCCGCCGTAGTACTCGAAGTAACGTGCCGCGGCGGCGATGTCACTGCGTGCCAGCTTGAGCGGCTTGCCGGTATCGGCCGCCTCGATCTGCGCGAGTTCTTCCTTGTTGGCCAGGATCGCGCGACCCAGTTCCGTCAGCAAGCGCCCCCGGTCGGTCGCGGTGGTGCGGCCCCAGACACCTTCGAAGGCGGCGCGCGCCGCGGTGACCGCGGCGTCGATGTCCTCGCGCGTGCCGCGCGCGATCGCGCCGACCACGCGACCGTCGCTCGGGCAGACCATGTCGATCGACTCGCGCGAGGCGGGGGCGCGCCATTGGCCGTCGATGAAGGTGTGCGCTGGCAGGTTGCAGGTGAATGCCATGAAGTTCTGTCTCCTGGAGGTTGTGCGCAGCCCGTGTGACTGCGATGCGAGGAGACTACGTGGCTTGTGGCCGGAACAGGAAATACTATTTATCGATACTGGGTCAAGGGTGAGCCTATACGAGCTCGCTGGGTGGACGACCGTTTCGACACGGCGGAACACGAGCCTGTGGCGGAAGCCGGCCGTGCCGGTCCAGGCCTGCCCCCTCGAGGATTGCGCTCGCGCCGCACAAAACTTGACGATGGTCAAGACGATCGCGGATGCACGCAGGTGACTTTCGCGTTCTCCGGACAATCCCCCCATGCTGCCTGACCTCGATTCCTTGTCACTCTTCGTCAAGGCCGCGGAGTTTCACAGCCTCACTCGCGCGGCCGATGCCTGCCACTTGGGACTGGCCGCTGCGAGCCGCCGGATCGGGTTGCTCGAGCACCGGATGAACTGCCGCTTGCTGGAGCGTTCACCCAAGGGGGTGGAAGTGACGGCCGCGGGCATGACATTGCTTGCACACGCCAAGCAGCTGTTGGTGCAGGTCAACCGGATGCAGGCAGACATGAACGACCACGCGCTCGGGCGGCGCGGGCGGCTGAAGATCCTCGCGAACACTTCCGCGATGGCCCAGTACGTGCCGGCCGACCTCGCTCGGTTCGTGGCGTCCGACCCCGACGTCGGGCTGGTGGTCGAAGAGGGCTGGAGCTCGCAGATTGCCGCAGCCGTGCTCGCTGGGGATGCCGACGTGGGCGTGGTGATGGACGGTGTGCCAACCGACGGTCTGGACTTCCTCCCGTACCGCACAGATCGCCTGGCCGTCGTGCTGCCACGGGCGCACCCGTTGGCCCAACTGGACGAGATGCATTTTTCCGACGTGCTGGATCACGAACTGGTCGCGCTCGAAACAGGCTCCTCGCTGATGCGCCTGCTCAGCGAACGGGCAGTCGACCTGGACAAGGCCCTGCGGCTGCGGGTGCAGGTGCGCGGCTTCGAGGCGGTGTGCCGGATGGTCCACGCGGGCCTTGGGCTGGGGCTGCTGCCCTTCCTGGCCGCCAACGCATTCAGCGGCGGCATGGAGATCGAGGTGTGTCCCCTTGCCGATTCGTGGGCCGTGCGCCGCATGCTGCTGTGCACCCGTCCCGACCGCACGGGCGACCCGGTGGTGCAGCGGCTGTTGCGCGCGTTCACGGGAGTCGAGCGCGCGCGCGTTCTGGCCTGAGGATATTGCCCCCTGCGGGGCCGAGCGGACCCGGTCTCGCGCAGCCGCGGGGCCCTACGGCTGCGCACGCGGCCCTAGGGTATTCCCCACGCTGAATTTGCTGAAGGGTACTTGCCGAAGAGCAGATGGCCCCCGATGCAGTCGCTGCCTACGATTGCCCGCGTTGGGACTTCGCCCCGAGATGGACGCGCCGAACAACGCAGCATGAGCATCAAGCCCCTTTCCGAAATCATGGTTGTCGCCCTCGAACAGGCGGTGGCGGCGCCCTATTGCTCCAGCCGGCTGGCCGACGCGGGCGCCCGGGTGATCAAGATCGAGCGGCCCGACGGTGACTTCGCGCGCCGCTACGACAGCGCGGTGCACGGGGAGTCTGCGTATTTCGTGTGGATCAACCGTGGCAAGGAATCCATCGCGCTGGACCTGCGCGACGAGGCCGACCGTGAGCAGCTGATGGCGTTCGTCGCCGTGGCAGATGTCTTCATCCAGAACCTCGCCCCCGGAGCCGCCGAGCGCCTGGGTTTCGGCAGCCGAGCGCTGCGCGAGCGTTTCCCGCGCCTGATCACCTGCGACATCAGCGGCTACGGCGACGAAGGCCCTCTGCATCACCTCAAGGCCTACGACCTGCTGGTGCAGGCAGAGAGCGGACTGGTCGCGGTCAACGGCGCGCCCGGTCCGTGGGGGCGCGTAGGCGTGTCCGTGTGCGACATCAGCGCCGGCATGAACGCGCTCATCGGAATCCTGGAGGCCCTCACCGAGCGCGGGCGCAGCGGCCGCGGCAGTGGCGTCAAGGTTTCGCTGTTCGGCTCGGCCGCCGAACTCATGGCCGTACCCTACCTGCAGGCGCGCTACGACGGCGCGGCTCCGGAGCGTGTGGGGCTGCGCCACCCGAGCATCGCCCCCTACGGCGTGTTCACCTGCCGCGACGGCCGCGAGCTCGTGCTGTCCATCCAGAACGAGCGCGAATGGCCCTTGTTCTGCGAGCACGTACTGCGCGACCCGACGATCGCCACCGACGACCGCTACTGCGACAACCCGCGCCGCGTCTCGAATCGCGATGCGCTGGAGGCAGCGATCCAGGACGTCTTCGACGAGATGACCTACGCCGAGGCCGCCGACCGCCTCACCGACGCGGAGACTGCGTTCGGCGCGATCAACTCCGTGCATGACCTGATTACCCATCCCCAGCTTCGCACCCGTCCGATGCGGGTGCGCGGCCGAGTGGTCGACGTGCCCGCGCAGCCCTTCAGCACTGAGTGGGACGGCCCGGCCTTCTCCCCGGCCCCCGCACTCGACGAGCACGGGCCGGCGCTGCGGCGCGAATTCCCTGTCAGGGTCGCCGCCTGATGCGCGCGCCGCGTAATCCCCGCCATGCCCCTGACGCCATTTCTTTCCACAAGAGGAGACTCATGATGAACTTTGCCCGCAAGACACAGGCCGCGCTCGCTGCGCTGGCCGTTGCGCTCGGCCTCGGGGCGGCACCCGCCAGGGCGCAGGACGTGATCAAGATCGGCTACACCGCCGACCAGTCCGCCAGCGGCGTCGCCGAACTGGGCATCGCCGGCCGCTGGGGCTTCGAGGCGGCCATCGAGGACCTGAACAAGGCCGGCGGCGTCCTGGGCCGCAAGGTCGTGGGGGTCATCCGCGACGACCTGGGGACGCCGCCGAAGGCGATCCAGAACGTCACGGAGCTGATCGACAACGAAAAGGTCCACGCCATCGTCGGCCCGGCCAACTCCGGCAATGCGCTGGCCTGGCTGCACCTGCCGCAGCAGAAGAAAGTGCCTGTGCTCGTGCCCATCGCCACCGCCACCGAGATCACCACCCGCTACGCCAAGGAATCGCAGAACTATCTGTTCCGTGTGTCCATGGTGGACCGCGAGCAGGTGGCGCTGCTGGCCGCCTATGCCGCCAAGGCGTCCAAGTCCAAGAAGGTCGCCATCCTCGCCGACTCCACCGGCTACGGCCAGGGCGGCATCAAGGACGCCACCGAGGTGCTGGCGATGCACGGCATCAAGCCGGCGGCCGTCGAGAAGTACGGCCCCAAGGACACCGACATCACGTCGCAGCTCACCAAGATCCGCGACGCTGGCGCCGATACCGTGATCATCTACGGCATCGCCGACGGCGCGGCCAACGTGCTGCGCAGCATGGAAAAGATCAACTATATGCCCATCACCCTGGGCACCTGGGGCAATCTGAGCTCGCTGCTGCCGCGTCTGGCCGGGCCCAAGATGGCCGACCATCTGATCCTGGCCGCCTCCACCACCGAGGACTCGAACCCCAGGACCAAGTCGCTCGGTGAGCGCGTGCGCAAGAACTTCCCCACCCTCACCACCTTCCCCTGTGCCGCGCAGTCCTACGACTCCGTGATGTTGCTGGCAGGCGCCATGAAGGCAGCCGGCAGCACGGATGGCGCGAAGGTCGCCGCCGCGCTGGAGGCGGTGAACGGGGTCCAGGGCGTCATCAAGACCTACAACAAGCCCTTCTCCAAGACCGAGCACGAAGGCCTGGGCGTGGCCGACTTCTACCTGGCCAAGTGGAAGAACGGCACCACCGTTATCCGCTACCAGGACGCGGTGACCAAGGCGCTCACCGCCGCCGACCTGAAGAAGTGATCACTGTCCTCCCGTGAAGCCGCGCGCCCGGCAGCCCGTGACGGCTGCGGGGCGCAGGCTGTCCTCGAAAGTGCCCCGATGGTTGCCATTCTCCAAGCCTTGCTCAGCGGCCTTGCCCTGGGCGGCGTCTACGCGCTGGTCGCGGTGGGCTTCAACATCTCCTACAACACGACCAAGACCTTCAATTTCGGGCAGGGCGAGTTCCTGTCCGTCGGCACCGTCGTCGCGGTGTCCGCGATGCTGCTGCTCAGTGGCAAGGACATCCACGGGGCGCTCGCGCCAGAGGACGTGACCGTGTGGCGCATGCTCGCGGCCCTGGTCATCTGCATGGCGCTGCTGGGTGCGCTCGGCGTGCTGCTGTACTACACCGCCGTGCGCCCGTTCCTGGGTGCAGGAGGTCTGGCCTGGGTCATGAGCACCCTGGGCTTCGGCATCATCATCCAGAACGCGGCCCTGGCGATCTGGGGACCGGCCGCGATGGTCGTCCCCTCGATCGTGGGCAACGACGTCGTGCGCCTCGCCGGCGCGGGCGTGCTGCCGCAGGAGATCCTGGTGCTGGCCACCAGCATCGTCGTCATGCTGACGCTCGACGTGGTCATGCGCAGGACCAGGATCGGCAAGGCGGTGCGCGCGGTGGCCCACAGCAAGGCCGCCGCCACCCTGATGGGCATCAACGTCGGCGCCGTGGTGGTGCTTGCGTTCATCATCAGCTCGGGCCTGGCCGGGGTCGCCGGCCTGCTGATCGCTCCCATCACCACCGCCTCGGTCTTCATGGGCCTGCTGATCGCGCTGAAGGCCTTTTCGGCCGCCATCGTCGGCGGCCTGTCGAACGCGCGTGGCTGCATGCTGGGCGGATTCATGCTGGGCATCATGGAAGCGCTGATCGGCCTCTGGCACGCCGAGATGCGCGAGATCAGCATCTTCCTGCTGATCATCCTTGTGCTGGTCGTCAAACCCGAGGGCCTGCTGGGCACCCGGGTCGCGGAGAAAGTCTGATGAATCCCCGCACGCACCGGATCGGGCTCGCGTTGCTCGTCGCGGCCCTCGTGATCGCCCCGCAGCTGACGGACAACGCCTTCTACCTCAAGGTGATGTTCATGGTGGGCGTCAACTACCTCGCGGCCGCCGGGCTGAACGTGCTGGTGGGCCACACCGGGCAGAAGTCCCTGGGCCATGCGGGCCTGTTCGCCGTCGGCGCCTACACGGCGGCGCTGCTGACCGCCCGGCACGGCGTCAACCCCTGGTTCGCATTCCTGGCCGCCTGTGTAGTGGCGGCGGTCTTCGGCGCGCTGATCGCGCTGCCCGCCCTGCGGGTCAAGGGTCCGGCGCTCGCCATGGTCACCATCGGCTTCGGCATCGTCGCCGAGAAGGTGGTCTCGGAATGGCAGGACGTCTTCGGCGGCCAGGCAGGCATCTACGGCGTGGTGCCACCCTCCTGGGGCAGTCAGGCCTTGAACGACCGCGGCTGGGTGTGGCTGGTGGCTGCGCTTTGCGTGGTCACGCACCTGATGCTGCGCAGCCTGCTGCGGGGCAAGTACGGACGCGCCTTCATGGCGGTGAACACCGCCGAGGTGGCAGCCGAGAGCGTGGGCGTGAGCGTCTACCGCATGAAGGTGCTGGCCTTCGTGATCAGTGCGGTCACCTGCGGCCTGGCCGGTGCGCTGATCGCGCAGCAGAACCAGTTTATCTCGTCGGACTTTATCACCTTCAACATGTCGGTCTTCTTCCTGCTGGTCGTCCTGTTCGGGGGCAGCTCGGTCTATGGTCCGCTGCTGGGGGCGGTGGTGCTGACGCTGCTGGACAACTTCCTGGCCCGGTGGCCGTCCGTGCAGCACTTCACCTATGGGGCGCTGCTGCTGTTCGCGCTCTACGCCATGCCCGACGGGCTGTCGGCGTGGATCCGCTCGCTGGCGCGGCGGCTGGTGCCTGCGCTCGCCCGTCCGCCGGCCCTGCCGACCGCGCTGGCCCGCTGGCGCCTGCGCGCCGGGGAAGCGCCGCAGGCCGAACGCCCGCTGCTGGAGGCCAGCGGCCTGCACAAGGCCTACGGCGGCGTGGTACCGACCAATCACGTCGACCTGACGCTGCGCACGGGGCACGTGCACTCGCTCATCGGCCCCAACGGCGCCGGCAAGACCACGCTGCTGAACATCCTGTCGGGCGTGGTGGCACCGGACCGCGGCACGATCCGGTTCAACGGCAGCGATGTCGTGGGTCTGTCGGCCCACGCGATCGCGCGCCTGGGGCTGGCGCGCACCTTCCAGAACCTGCGGCTGTTCGCCGGCATGACGGTGCTGGACAACGTCAAGGTCGGCCTGCACCGCCATCTGGAAGCCGGGTTCTGGTCGTGCCTGCTCGGAACGCGCATGGCCGGCCGCAGCGAACTGCGGGCCACCGAGGAGGCGCTGCAGATCCTGGACTTCCTGGGACTGTTGGGCAAGGCCTACGAGCGCGCAGGCAGCCTGCCGTACGGGGTGCAGCGCCGCGTGGAGATCGCCCGCGCGCTGGCCACGCACCCGCGCCTGCTGCTGCTCGACGAGCCGGCCGCCGGCCTCAACCCGCAGGAGACCCGGGAACTGGTGGACGTGATCGCCCGCATCCGCGACGCGGGCATCACCGTGCTGCTCATCGAGCACCACATGGACCTGGTGATGCGCATTTCCGATCATGTCATCGTGCTCGACTACGGCGAGAAGATCGCCGAAGGCAAGCCCGCCGAAATCCAGAGCAACCCCCGCGTGATCGAGGCCTATCTCGGCACGCAGGACGAGGACGACGACACCGATGAAGCCGTCGAGACCGGCGTCGCCGCAGGAGTGGTGTATGGCTGACGATCGCCTGCTCAAGATCCGCAATCTCGAGGTGCGCTACGGCGCGGTGGAGGCGCTCAAGGGCGTTTCCATCGAGGTGAACGCCGGCGAGGTCGTCACCATCATCGGCGGCAATGGCGCCGGCAAGAGCACCCTGATGAAGACCATCTCCGGCCTGGAGCCCGCCGCGGCGGGCCAAGTGCTGTTCGAGGGGCGCGACATCACGCGCATGCCGGGCCACCGGCGCGTGTCGCTGGGCATGGCACAGTCGCCCGAGGGCCGGCAGGTCTTCCCGGACCAGTCGGTGCGGGACAACCTTCTGCTCGGCGCCCACCACCGCAAGGCGAGCGCCGCGCAGCTGGAGGCCGACCTGCAGCTGCAGTTCGAGAGCTTCCCGCGGCTGCGTGAGCGCCAGCACCAGCAGGCCGGCACGCTGTCCGGGGGCGAGCAGCAGATGCTGGCGATCGCGCGGGCGCTGATGGCCCGGCCCAAGCTGCTGCTGCTGGACGAACCGTCGTTGGGCCTCGCACCGCTGATCGTCAAGGAGATCTTCGCCGTCGTGCGCGCGCTGCGCGAGCGCGGCGTGACCATCCTGCTGGTCGAACAGATGGCCAACCAGGCGCTGGCGGTCGCCGACCGCGCGTATGTGCTGGAGACCGGGCGCATCACGCTCGAGGGCACCGGCGCGGCGCTTCGCCGCGACCCGCGCATCCGCGCCGCGTATCTGGGAGACCACTGATGGCCATGAGCGACGACAGCTTCGATTACGTGGTGGTCGGGGGAGGCGCGGCCGGCGCCATCCTGGCCGACCGGCTCACCGAGGGGGCCCGCCACACCGTGTGCCTGCTGGAGGCGGGGCCGGCAGACTGGCATCCGTTCCTGCACATCCCGTCGGGCTTCATCAAGGTCCTGTTCGACCCGGCCTTCACCTGGACCTATTCGACCGAACCCGGCGAGTGGACCGGCGGCCGCCGCATCCCGGTGCCGCAGGGCCGCACGCTGGGCGGTTCGACCTCCGTCAACGGACTGGTCTACAACCGCGGCCAGCGCGAGGACTTCGACGGCTGGGCGGCGCTGGGCAACCCGGGCTGGGGCTACGAGGACGTGCTGCCCTATTTCCGTCGGAACGAGCGCTACCCCGGCGGCGACCCGCGGCTGCGTGGCCGCGACGGCCGCCTGCCCGTGAGCGACCTCGAATGGATCCACCCGGTGTGCGAGCGCTTCATCGCCGGCGCGCAGGGCCTGGGCATGCCGCGCAACCCCGACTACAACGGCGAGTCGCAGGCCGGTGTGGGCTACTTCCAGCGCAACATCGACGGGCGTTGGCGCATGAGCACGGCGCGCGGCTACCTGCGTGCAGCCCACGGCCGCCCCAACCTGCGGGTAATCACCAACGCGCAGGCCACCCGCGTGGTGTTCGAGGGTCGGCGCGCCACCGGCGTGGAGTACGTGTCGCGCGGCGACCGCGCGACGCGGCTGCGGGTGAACGCGCGGCGCGAGGTCGTGCTGTCCTGCGGCGCGCTCAACACGCCCCGGCTGCTGCAGCTCTCCGGCGTCGGGCCGGCAGATCAGCTGCAGGCGCTCGGCGTACCGGTCGTGCACGCGCTGCCCGGCGTCGGCGCGAACCTGAGCGACCATTTCTCGGTGCGCCTCGTCGCCCGCACGAAGGGGGTGACCACCATCAACGAGCTGTCGCGTGCCCCGCGCCTGTGGGGCCAGCTCGCCGCATGGCTGGCGGGACGCCCCAACGTGCTGGCGGTCAGTCCCTCGCTGGTGCACTGGTTCTGGCAGTCGCGCCTGGGCCTGGACCGCCCCGACCTGCAGGGCGTGTTCTCGCCGGCGAGCTACCGCGAGGGCTATGTCGGCATGCTCGATCGCTATCCGGGCATGACCTGCGGCGTGTGGCAGCACCGGCCCCACAGCCGCGGCACGGTGACGCTGCGCTCGGCCGACCCGTTCGCCGCGCCCGTGATCCAGCCCAACTACCTGGCGGACGAGCGCGATCGCGCCGTGTTGCTGGGGGGCATGCGCCTGGCGCGCCAGCTGCTGGCCACGCCGGAACTGGCCGTCTATACCGAAGGCGAAACGCTGCCGGGCCCGCAGGTGCGCAGTGACGACGAGCTGCTGGACTTCGCCCGGCGCTTCGGCGTGTCCTCGTACCACGTCAACGGCACGGCCCGCATGGGTCCGGCCGACGATCCCGGCGCGGTGGTGGACGCGCAGCTGCGGGTGCACGGCCTGCAGGCACTGCGCGTGGCCGACGCGTCGGTGATGCCGGCCATCGTCTCTGCCAATACGTGCGCGGCCACCATGATGATCGGCGAGAAGGCCGCCGACCTGGTCCTGGGGCGCGGCCCCGCGACCGTTGCCGCGCCCCTCGAAGAGGCCACGGCATGAACCAACCAGGAATGCAGAACATGAGTGCCTTCGCATCCGCGCGGGACGCCGCGCCCCAATTCGACTACGTGATCGTCGGCGGCGGCGCTGCCGGCTGCGTGCTCGCCAACCGGCTGTCCGCGGATGGCCGACACACCGTCTGCCTGCTCGAGGCGGGACCGCCGGACCGCAATCCCTTCATCCACATCCCGGCCGGCTTCATCAAGCTGGCCTACGACGCGCGCTGGACCTGGCAGATCAAGACCGAACCCGCGCACTGGACCGCCGGCCGGGGCATCCCCACCACACAGGGGCGCACGCTCGGGGGGTCGAGCGCTATCAACGGATTCAACTACACGCGCGGCCAGCGCCTGGACTACGACGGCTGGGCGGCGCTGGGCAACCCCGGCTGGAGCTACGCGGAGGTGCTGCCCTACTTCAAACGTTCCGAGCAGCGCATAGGCGCCGCGGACCCGCGCTACCGCGGCACGCAAGGCCCCCTGCCCGTGACAGACTGCGACTGGCACCACCCGCTGTGCGACGCGTTCATCGAGAGCGCGCACGAGGCCGGAGTGCCGCACAACACCGACTACAACGGCGCGCGTCAGGCGGGCGCGGGCTACTACCAGCGCTGGATCCATCGCGGCTGGCGCTACAGCACCGCGCGCGCCTTCCTGCGGCCGGCGATGAAGCGGCCCAATCTGACGGTGATCACGCGTGCGCAGGCCACGCGGGTCCTGCTGGAGGGCCGGCGGGCCGCGGGGGTGGCCTACGCGGTCGCACCGGGCACGCCCGCTCGGCACGTGCGCGCGCGGCGCGAGGTGGTGCTGTGCTGCGGCTCAGCCAACACGCCGAAGCTGCTGATGCTCTCTGGCATCGGCGACCCCGAGCGGCTGTCGCCGCACGGCATCGCGGTGCGGCACGCGCTGCCCGGCGTCGGCGCCAACCTGCAGGACCACCACATGATCCGTTCGTCCTGCCGCGTGCGCGGTGTGGCCACCCTCAACGAGCTGGCGCGCGGATGGCGACTGGCGGGACAGATCATGCGTTGGATGGCGGGGCGCCCGAGCATCCTGGGCATCAGTCCGTCCGTGGCGTACGCGTTCTGGAAGAGCGACCCCGCGCTCGACCGGCCGGACCTGCAGTTCCACTTCAGCCCCGGCAGCTACAAGGAGGGCGTGGCGGGCCTGCTGGACAACTTCCCCGGCATGACCCTGGGCTTCTACCCGATGCGCCCCCGCAGCCGGGGCCACGTGCGCCTCGCCTCGGCCGACCCGTACGTGTTGCCGATCGTGCAGCCGAATTACCTCTCTGAGGAGTCCGACCGCGCCATCGCGATCTCGGGGCTGCGCCTGACGCGCCGCATCCTGCACGGGCAGGCGCTGGCCCGCTACCACGAGGCCGACATGTTCCCGCCGGCTGAGGCCACCAGCGACGCGGACCTGCTCGAATTCGCGCGCAACCGCGGCGGCACCGCGTGGCACCTGATGGGCACCTGCCGCATGGGGCCGGTCGGCGATGCGGCGTCGGTGGTGGACGCCAGCCTGCGGGTGATCGGCCTCGAGGGGCTGCGCGTGGCCGACGCCTCGATCATGCCGACTATGACCTCCGGCAACACCCAGGTGCCGACCATGATGATCGCGGAGAAGGCCGCCGACCTGATCCTCGGCCGCAGCGGGCCGCCGGCCGAGGACCCGGAGGCAAGCGTTGCCTCGGCTGGCGCGCTGGATGCGTTGCCCGCATGACCCACGTGCGTCCGCCGACGCCGTCCGCACCTTCTCCCCGCCTTCCGCCTGACAAGGAACTCTCATGAGCCTCGATTCCCGCCTTCCCGGGTTCCGTGCCCTCACACCGGCCCAGCGGCTGGACCGCCTGCAGTCGGCGGCCGGCCTGTCACCACAGGACCTGGAGCTGCTGGCCTCACCGGGCGCGCTGCCGCTGGCCACGGCCGACGGCATGATCGAGAACGTCGTCGGCACTTTCGAGCTGCCGCTGGGCGTGGCCGCCAACTTCCGCATCAACGGGCGCGACGTGCTCGTGCCCATGGCGGTGGAAGAACCCTCCGTGGTTGCCGCTGCCTCCTTCATGGCGCGGCTGGCGCGCGACTGCGGCGGCTTCGAGACCTCCACCAGCGGTCCGATAATGCGGGCGCAGGTGCAGGTGCTGGGCACGACCGATCCGCACGGCGCGCGGCACGCGCTGCTGCGCGCGCGTCAGCAGATCCTGGACACCGCCAACGCGCGCGACCGCGTGCTGGTGGGCCTGGGGGGTGGCTGCCGGGACATCGAGGTCCATGTCTTCGAGGACACGCCGCGGGGTCCCATGGTCGTCATGCACCTGCTGGTGGACGTGCGCGACGCGATGGGGGCCAACACCGTCAACACAATGGCCGAGGCGGTGTCCCCTTTGGTGGAGCAGGTCACCGGCGGCCGGGTCTGCCTGCGCATCCTGTCCAACCTGGCCGACCTGCGGCTGGCGCGGGCGCGCGTGCGTGTCACGCCCGAGGTGCTGGGCACGAGCGAGTACCGCGGCGAGGCGGTGATCGAGGGCATCCTGGACGCGTACGCGCTGGCGGCAGTCGATCCCTACCGCGCGGCCACCCACAACAAGGGGATCATGAACGGCATCGATCCGGTCATCGTCGCCACCGGCAACGATTGGCGCGCGATCGAGGCAGGCGCCCATGCCTGGGCCTGCCGTGAGGGGCGCTACACCTCGCTGAGCCACTGGGAGAAGGACCGCTCGGGCGCGCTCGTCGGCACGCTGGAGATGCCCATGGCTGTGGGCCTGGTCGGCGGCGCGACGCGCACCCATCCGCTGGCGCGCTTGGCACTGCAGATGCTGACGGTGGAATCGGCCCAAGCACTGGCCGAGGTCGCTGTCGCGGTGGGCCTGGCGCAGAACATGGCCGCCTTGCGCGCGCTGTCGACCGAAGGCATCCAGCGGGGCCACATGGCCCTGCACGGGCGCAACCTGGCGCTGGCCGCCGGCGCCGTCGGCGAGGAAGTGGACCTCATCGCCCGGCGCATGGCTCAGGAGCGTGACGTGCGCACGGACCGCGCGCTGGCGCTGCTGCAGGAGCTGCGGGCCCGGGCGCAGTGAGGCCGTTGCGGAGCCGGCGGCGGCAGGCCGCGCGGCTGCGCTCAGGCCGGCCGGACGTCCGGCGCCGCCACCTCGGGGACGCCCTGCGCCCGCGCCGCCCGCAACTGCGCGGCCAGCGCGCGGGCATGCCCTTCGCGCGCCTGCAGCCGCGTCCAGTAGGCCGACACCGCGGGCGTGAAGCGGTCGGCCAGACCGAGGTGGGTGGCCAGCATCAGCGCATAGCCCACCGAGATGTCGGCGGCGGTGAAGCGGCCCGCGCACAGGTGTTCGCTGCGCGCCAGCACCGGTTCCAGCGTCTTGAGTCGCGCGAGGAACCAGCGCGCATAGTCTTCGGCGACGGTGGGCTGGCGCCGCTCGGGCGGCTCGAAGTGCGCGTAGCGCAACACCAGGGTCTGCGGAAAGGTCAGCGTGGCCTCGCCGAAATGCAGGTAGTTCAGATAGGCGCCGAAACCGGGCTCGTCCGGGGCCACGCGCAGCGCAGTGGGCGCATGGCGCTCGCACAGGTACTGGCAGATCGCGGCCGATTCGGTCATGCGCGTCTCGCCGTCGACCAGCAGCGGGATGGTGCCCAGCGGGTTGACCTCGAGATAATCGCGCCGCACCGCGCGCGGCGGGAACGGCAGCATGGCAAGTTCGTAGGGCACGCCCAGTTCCTCCATCGTCCAGAGGGGACGGAAGGAACGCGCGCTCATGCAGTGGTACAGGGTGATCAAGCAAGGTCTCCTGACCCGATATTACGGCGCCGCGGCGCCGACTGCCGCAGGGATAAACAGTGAGGGAAAAGCACGATGATCGTTCCGCATGAAGCCGCCACGCTCGGCGAGATCCTCTTCGAGGCCGAGAAACGCTACGCAGAGCGGCCGCTGCTGGTCGTCCCGCCGAACCCGGCGCGCGGCTATCAGTCGCAGGGACGCTCGCTCAGCTACGCCGAGGTGGCGAGCGAGGTGCGCCGCCTCATGGCGCTGTACCGCGCGGCCGGCTACGGCCGCGGCCACCGCGTGGCGCTCCTGCTGGAAAACCGGCTGGAACACATGGTCCACAAGCTGGCCATGAACGCGCTGGGCATCTGCTGCGTGCCGCTCAACCCGGACCACCGCCCCCGCGAGCTCGCCTTCGTCGTCGACCACGCCCGGGTGGACCTGGCGGTGGTGCTGCCGTCCCGTGTGCCGGACTGGCAGGCCGGCCTGCGCGAGGCGCGCTGGCAGCCGCCGCACGTGCTGCTGGACGCCTTCGATGCCGGCCCGCCGCCGGCGCGCGTGCCGTCCACCACGCATGCGCCGGATGCGGACACGCCGGCCTGCATCCTCTACACCTCCGGCACGACCGGGCGGCCCAAGGGCTGCGTGCTCTCGCACCGGTACGAGCTCGCCGCCGGTGAGGCCTACGTCGCCCGCGGCGGCCTGGTGCAGTTCCGGGCCGAGGGCGAGCGCCTCTACAACCCGCTGCCCCTCTTCCACGTCAACGCGTCCGTGCTTTCCTTCTGGGCTGTGCTGCTGACCGGCAGTTGTCAGATCCAGACGGATCGTTTTGCTCCTGGCCGATGGTGGCCGGAGGTCTGTGCGACGCGCGCCACCATCGTCCATTACCTGGGTGTGATCATCCAGATGCTCCATGCGCAGCCTCCCCAGGCTGGCGAGCGCGACCACTGTGTGCGCTTCGCCATGGGCGCAGGCGTCGAGCCGCAACTGCATGCCTCCGCCGAAGAACGCTTTGGCTTTCCATTGCTCGAGCTTTGGGGGATGACTGAGAACGTACGTATTTTCGTCGACAGTCAACCGCCACGGCAGGTGGGCACGCGAGCCTTTGGGCGCGCCGTGCCGGGCATCGAAGCCCGCGTCGTGGACGACGATGATCGTGAGCTGCCCGATGGCGTCGCCGGTGAACTGGTCATTCGCCACAGCGAAGCGACGCCACGCAAGGACTTCTTTTCCGGCTACCTGGACGATCCCGCCGCCACCGAGGCAGCCTGGCGCGGTGGCTGGTTCCACACAGGCGACGTGGTGGTGCGCGGTGCAACGGGAATGCTGCATTTCATCGAGCGGCGCAAGAACATCATCCGCCGATCGGGCGAGAACATCGCAGCGGCCGAGGTGGAAGCCTGGTTGTTGAGCCACCCCGACGTCGAGCAGGTCGCCGTCATTGCGGTCTCCGACGAACTGCGCGAGGAAGAAGTGCTGGCTTGCGTCGTGCTCAAGCAGCGCGGTGAGCATGCTGCGTCCACTGCGGGAACGCAGGAGCTGCTGCGGTCGCTGTTCGAACACTGTTCACAGGGTCTGGCCTACTACAAGGCGCCGGGCTGGATCGTGTTCATCGATCACATTCCCACCACGGGCACACAGAAGATCCAGAAACACGCGCTGTTCCCTCCCGGCACGGACCCGCGCAGCATGCCAGGGGTTCATGACCTGCGGCCGTGGAAGAGACGAGTCACATAAGTCTTGCGGCCTGCGGCTTCATCCTGCATGCGGCGGGCCAGAGGTGAGAAGGCGGATGCGCGAAAAGCGCTGTGTTTCTGCAGGTGGCGGAATATCGCACGTTTCGCGTGTTCCCAGAGAAAACCCTACATCGCGGAGATCCCGCCGGTCATGCTGATCGCCTGCCCCGTGATCTTGGCTGCGGCGGCCGATGCGAGGAACACGACCAGCCCCGCAAGCTCTTCCTTCGCAACAACGCCCAACGCGGCCATCTTCTCCGCCTTAGCGAACATCTTGCCCGCGAACGGATCCGCCATGACCTTGTCGAAGTGGTCGGTCCCGCTCGTGAGGGAAGGCGTAAGCACATTCGCCCGGATACCGTCGCGCTTGCCTTCGGTTGCGAGCGCGCGGGTGAACATGATGATGCCGGCCATCGCGGCGCCGATCACGCTCTCGCCGGGCGTGGGCAGCTTGCCCGCGTCGGAGGCGATGTTGATGATGTTGCCCCTGCCGGCTTCGCGCATGAAAGGCAGCGCCGCCGCGCAGCACAGGAGTTGCGGCTGGAGGCAGCGCTCGAGAATGTCCGGGATCTCGTGGAGTTGCGTGCGGTAAAGGAGTTTCGGCAGGTCGTTACCGCCTGTGGAGTTGACCAGCAGGTCGATCCGCCCGAGTCGGCTCGCCGCCTGCTCCATCACGGCCTGCGCGACCTCCGGCCGGGCGACATCGCCGGTGCAGATCTCGACCTGCGCCCGAGGAAAGCGCATCCGGATTTCGGCCTGCGCCTGTTCGGCGCGCTGCGCGCTGCGCCCGTTGACGAGGACGCCGCCTGCGCCGGCCGCGAGCAGCGCCTCGGCACAGGCGCGGCCGATGCCCGCCGTCCCCCCCGTGACCACCGCCGTCAGACCGTCGAGCATCAGAGACTCCCCTCGTTGCCAAGCAAGCGGCGCGCGAGGCGCAGGTGGGGGGCGTCGACCATCCTGCCGTCAACCACCGCCACCCCGCCGCCCTCGAGCGCCGCGACCACGCGTGCAGCCCAGTCGCGTTCTTCGGATGTGGGCGAGAACGCGACGTTGATCACCCCGACCTGGCTCGGGTGGATCGCGGCCTTGGCCGTGAAGCCGTCCGCCCGGGCTTGCGCGCATTCGGCCGCGAGCGCCTCGCTGTCGCGGAAGTCCACATGCACGGCGTCGATGGCGCTGCACTGCGCCGCAGCGGCGGCCAGCAGCATGAGGTTGCGCGCGAGGCTGAAGGGAGCCCGGTACACACCGGCGGCATTCCGATTGCGCGCCACCCCGAGATCCGCCGCCAGGTCCTCGCCACCCCACAGCATGCCAGCCACGCGCTGCACCGGGCGGCGGAACTCCGCCAGTGCCAGGACCGACGCAGCCGTCTCGGTCACGATCGGGACGATCCCGAGTTGGCGGCCGTGCAGCCCGGCGGCCGTTTCGGCTTCCGCGAGCGCACGCCCCAGCTTCTCGAGGTCGGCCAGCCCGCACGCCTTGGGCAGCATCACGCCGGCGAGCGCCGCCACCGGCAGTTGCGCCAGGTCGTCGGCGAAGTGCGGCGAGTCGAGCGCATTGACGCGAACCCAGCAGCGTGCAACCGGGGCTCGCGCCTGCGCCAGCGCGGTCGCCGTGATCTGTCGCGCGCTGGGCTTGTCGGCAGGAGCCACTGCGTCTTCCCAGTCGAAGATCAGCGCGTCGGCGTCGCTGGCCAGCGCGAGCTCGATCTTGCGGGTGGAATGGCCTGGCACGAACAGCCACGAGCGCGGCGCGTTCATTTCGGGCACCGGTGCATGAATGCCGTGCGCGTGCAGCGGGCGACTTCCACCCCATCCTGGTTCCAGGCCTGGTGCATGAACTCGACGATGCCCGCCTGCGGCCGGGACGCGCTGGCCCGCAGCGACAGGACCTCGGTGGTGACGTGCAAGGTGTCGCCTTGAAATACCGGCGCGGGAAACGCCACTTCCTTCATGCCCAGGTTGGCGATCGTCGTGCGCAGCGTGGTCTCCGGCACGGAGATCCCGATCATGAGGCCGAGCGTGAAGAGGCTGTTGACGATCGGCCGGCCGAACTCGGTCCCGGCCGAGAAGTGCGCATCGATGTGCAGCGGCTGCGGATTGAGGGTCATGGTCGAAAACTGCACGTTGTCCCACTCCGTCACCGTTCGGGTGAGCGCGTGCTCGAAACGCATGCCCACCTCGAACTCCTCGAAATACAGTCCCCGCATTGCTTGTTCTCCTGCGCCTGTCAATTCACGCCGCCGCTTCGGCGAGCTCCAGTTCCACGAGCTTGTGCCCGCGCGGCACCACGTCGCCGATCGCGCAATGCACGGCAGCGACCGTGCAGTCGCGCGGCGCGACGAGATGGAACATCAACTTCATCGCCTCCATGACCACCAGGACGTCGCCGGCGGCGACGGCATCCCCGGGTGTGACATGAATGGCGGTGATCGCGCCCGGCATTTCCGAAACCACTTCGCTGGCGTGCGCGCCGGCCTGCGCCTCCACCCGCGCCAGCGCCTGCGCCTCGCCGCAGACATGCATGCGCCAGCGGCAGCCGAGGTGGCTCACCAGCGTGTCATCCGCGTCACGTGCGAGCGTGAACCGGCGTGCCACGCCCTGCTCGGGTGTGAGCAGCAACTGGTCCTGGGTCAGCCATTCGGCGCGGACGCGAATCGGGGGCGCATCATCGAGTCCGACCTGCCAGGCGTCTGCCTCGCGCGAAACGGTTGCGCGGACTTCCTGCCGATCGGTCTCGACGCGCAGCCGGGCGACCGCGCGCCGGCCGCTGGCGCCCATGAAGCGGAAGCCGCTCTGCTGCAGCCAGAAGTCGCGGCCGTCCCTCGCGCCGCCTTGCCTGCGCAATTCGGCGAGCACTGCGGCGATGCGCGCATCGCGCACCAGAGCGGCGTCGTGTTTCCAGCCGCCCGGAAACGCTTCACCCAGGAAGCCCGTCGTGAGCCGGCCGCTGCGAAACAGGCTGTGGTCCACGACCGCGCGCAGCCATGCCTGGTTCGTCCCGATCCCTTCAGCCTCGAAGACCGCCAGGCCGTCGCCCAACCGGGCTGCCGCATCGCTGCGGGTCACGCCATGGCCGATCAACTTCGCGACCATGGAATCGTATTGGGCCGGAATCGTGGAACCCGTGGCGATGCCACTCTCGACACGGATGCCCGCGCCGACGGGCTCGACGTAGCGTGCGACCGTTCCAAGTTCCGGGCGGTAGCCGTTCGCGGGATCCTCGCAATTGATCCGCGCCTCGATCGCCCAGCCGGTCACCCCGATCTCCGACTGCTCCAGCGGGAGGCGTTCACCGTGGGCGATGCGGATCTGCCACTCCACCAGGTCGAGCCCGGTGACCATCTCGGTGACCGGGTGTTCGACCTGCAGCCGCGTGTTCATTTCGAGGAAGTACGGCGTCTCCTCGCCCTCGCCGAGCACGAACTCGACGGTTCCGAGGGAGTCGTACCGGATTTGTCGTCCGAGCTTTAGGGCCGAGGAGAGCAACCGCTCGCGCACGTGCGCAGGCAGGCGCGGCGCCGGCGCTTCCTCGATGACCTTCTGGTAGTTGCGCTGGATCGAACACTCGCGCTCGAACAGGTGCACCAAGTGCCCGTGGTGGTCCCCGCCAATCTGCACCTCGAGGTGACGCGGCCGCACGATCAGTTTCTCGATCAGGACCCGATCATCGCCGAACGCACGCTGCGCTTCGCGCCGCGCGAGATCGAGCTGCGCAGGGAAATCGGCGAGGTCGTCGACGCGCCGCATGCCCTTGCCCCCACCGCCCGCGCTCGCCTTGATCAGCAAGGGAACGCCGATGGCCCGCGCCTGCTCGTACAGGTGCTGCGGATCCTGTTCGTCTCCGTGGTAGCCGGGCACGCACGGAACGCCCGCAGCGGCGGCAATGCGCTTGGACTCGATCTTCGACCCCATCTGCTCAATCACTTCGGCGCGGGGACCGATCCACGCGATGCCGTGGGCGCTGCAGCGCTCGACCAGCTGGGTGCTTTCCGACAGGAAACCATAGCCCGGATGAATCGCCGACGCGCCGGTGGCGATGGCAGCCTGGACGATCGCCTCGGCATCGAGATAGCTGCGCAGGGCCTCCGAAGGACCGATCCGGACGGCCGTGTCGGCCTCGCGGACATGGCGGGCCTGCGCGTCAGCATCCGAGTAAACGGCCACCGTCCGAATGCCCAGAAGCCGGCAGGTGCGCGCGATGCGGCACGCGATTTCGCCGCGATTGGCGATGAGGATGGATTCGAACATGCTTGGCTTACATGCGGAAGACGGGGGATGGGCCGCTCGCCGGCTGTTGCGCAGCGGCCAGGGACAGGCAGAGGCCGATCACTTCCCGCGTTTCCGCGGGCTCGATCAGGCCGTCGTCCCACAGCCGCGCCGTGGCGTAATACGGGTCGCTCTGCTCCGTGAACTGCGCGCGTGTCGTGCGGTCGATCTCGGCGATTTCGGCTTCGTCGGCCGCGCCCTTGAGGCTGCTGCGCCGCAGGTCCGTCAAGACGGTGGACGCCACGTCGGCACTCATGGTCGCGACGCGCGCATTGGGCCAGGCGAACAGGAAACGCGGATCGAAACCGCGACCGCACATCCCGTAGTTGCCGGCGCCGAAGGAGCCACCGATGATCACCGTCAGGCGCGGCACGCGCGCGGTCGCCATGGCGTACACGAGCTTCGCGCTATGCCGTGCGATGCCGCCGCGCTCGGCTTCCGTGCCCACCATGAACCCGGTGATGTTCTGCAGGAACACCAGGGGGATCTGCCGCTGGTTGCATAGCTCGATGAAGTGCGCTCCCTTGACGGCGGACTCTGAGAACAGGACACCGTTGTTCGCCAGGATGCCCACAGGGTGGCCGCACCAGTGGGCCGTGCCGCAAACGAGCGTGGCGCCAAAATCTGGTTTGAACTCCTGCATCTGCGAATCGTCGACGAGCCGAGCGATGACCTCGCGGACGTCGTACGGTTCCTTCAGGTCGGGCGGGATGATGCCGCTCAGCTCGGCGGTGTCGTAGCGCGGCGGGCGCGCCTCGCGCACCGCGCCATACAGTGGCCGCTGCCGGTTCAGGTTAGCCACGATGTCGCGCACGCGCACCAGCGCCTGGGCCTCGTTCTCGGCCAGGTAGTCCGAAACACCCGACACGCGCGTATGCATCTCCGCGCCGCCGAGCGTCTCGCCGTCGACGATCTCGTTGATCGCTGCCTTGACGATCTGCGGCCCGCCGAGATGGATGCGGGCCTGTTTGCGCACCATCACGACCTCGTCAGCGAGCGCCGGGATGTAAGCGCCGCCGGCGGTGCAGCCTCCGAACACCGCCGCGATCTGCGGGATCCCGGCCGCTGACATCTGGCACTGGCGGTAGAACGTGTTGCCGAAATGGTCCTTGTCAGGGAACACGCGATCCTGCTCGGGCAGGTAGGCGCCACCGCAGTCGACCAGGTAGATGGCCGGCAGCCGGTGTTGTTGCGCGATCTCCTGTGCCCGCACGTGCTTCTTCACGGTTTCGGCAAAGAACGATCCGCCTTTCACTGTGGCGTCGTTGGCGATCAGCATGCACGGAGTGCCGGCGATGACGCCCACGCCCGTGACGATGCCGGCCGAGGGCACCGCATTGCCATACAGTCCCCACGCGGCGAGCGGTGACAGCTCCAGGAAGGGCGACAGCGGATCGAGCAGCAGGTCGATGCGTTCGCGCACCAGCATCTTGTTGCGTTCGTGGTGACGCTGGATCAGCTTCTCGCCTCCGCCGGCGAGCGCATACGCCTGGCGGGTACGCAGCTGCGACAGCAGCTTGCCGTTGTGCTCGGCGTTGGCGCGGAACGAAGGCGCGCCAGGGTTGACGCGGGAAATGATCGTGCTCACGCTGCCAGGACGTAGTGGAAGTCCGTGATGCGACCTTCGGGTCGCTCGGAAAACTGGACGCGCACGCGCGTGCCGGGCACGAGGCGCGCCGCCGCGCGCGGCACGTCCGACAGGTCCAGCCCCGTGACGAAATTCACCATCGCGGTGCTGACGTTGTCGAGCCGCACGTAGGCAATCGCGTAGGGCGGCGGTGGCAGGTTGTCGAACGCCGCCGTGACGATGGTCGCAGCCTCGATCGTCCCTTCCATCCCCGCGTCGACGTATTCGTCGCAGCGGGCGAAGCTGCGCTCGCAATATGCGCGCGGCGGCAGGTAGGTGATGCCCGACGTACTGCAGCGCGTCGCGACAATGCGCTTTTCCTTCAGCGCGTCGAAGAACTTCGCGCCGACCTCTCCGACCGGATAGTCGTATCGGACATGCCACTCGCCATGGACCACATGGTGGGCCGGCGTCTCGGTCTTCTTGCTCATGGTGCGCTCCTGTCAGGCACTCGCCGCGGCACGCCGCGGTTCGTCGCTCAGCATCGTGACGGTGAAAAACTGGGTCGATCCGCCGATCGCGGTGGCGATCGCGTTGTGCACGCCGGGCACTTGCATCGCGCCGGCGCGATGCATCACCTGGCGCGCGGCTTCGGCGGCACGGACGAGGCCGGTGACGCCGATCGGATTGGTGCACAGCGTCCCGCCGGACGGGTTTACGGCTACGCGGCCATCCATGTCGAAAGCCCCCTCGTCGCTCAGGTGCTGCGCCGTTCCGCTGGCGCAGAATCCGAGCGATTCGAGCTGCGGGAACTGGAACGAACTGAACGGGTCGTAGATCTCGACGGTCTGCACCTGGCGCATCGGGTCGGTGATGCCCGCTTGCCGGTAGCACTCGCGCGCGGCCTGCCGCAGTTCGGAGAAGTCGGCGAAATCCGTGTCCGCAGCCGGTCCCATGCGGTCGCCCATGAAGACGGTGTTCGAAACCCCGGCGACCCCGGTGAGGAAGGCCGGGCGGCTGCACCGGTCGCGCGCCAGCGTCTCGTTCGTGACGACCACCGCGGCCGCGCCCGCCGAGCGGGGGCAGATGTCGAACAGCTTGTAGGGCCATGAGATGCGCGGCGAACGCATCACCGCGTCGACACCGATCGACCCCTTGAGGTGGGCGGAAGGATTGTTGAGCGCATTGCGCCGGGCCCGCACGACCACATTGGCGTACTGCTCCTCCCTGGTCCCGTACTTGTGCATGTAGCGTTGCGTCGCCAGCGCAGTCATCGTCACCGTGTTCAGCGCGAAGTCCTGCTCGTAGAAGGGGTCCCAGATCAGGTTCAGGATGAACTGCGCATCAGGCGTTTCCGTGATCCGGTCCGCGCCGACCACGAGCACGGTTCCGTACTGGCCGGAGGCGACATGCGCGTGCGCGGCCTGGAGTGCGGAGCCACCCGTGGCACCGCCAGTGTGCACCCGCAAGAAGGGCTTGCCCCGCGCCCATATGTAGTCGACCGACCACTTCTCCGCATCCGCCACGCCCATGAAGGTGGTCGGGGCCATCGAGAAGACGACGGCATCGATCTCATCCGGTTGCATGTTGGCCTCCGCCAGCGCGAGTGCGGCGGCCTCTTGCGCCAGTTCGGGGTAGGTCTTGTCGTCGAAGCGCGATCGGAATGCGGTCTGGCCGACCCCGACGATTGCGACGTTGTGGCGCTTCATGCCTGCACTCCTTCCATCACCACGAAGCCGTGCGCTTGCTGCGCAAATCCGGCGCTGCCGTGCGCCAGCGCGCGCCGCGCGCCGGCCACCTGGTGCGCGCCAGCGCGGCCGCACACCTGCAGGACCGCCTCGGCGGCGTTCACGAGGCCGGTGCAGAAACTCGGGTTCTGCGCCCAGGTCCCACCAGAGGGGTTGATCGATACGGCGTCGCCTGCGTCCAGCGCGCTCACCAGCGCAATGTCGACCCAGGCGTTCTGGGCCTCGAGTTCGATCACGTCCAGGGCATCCGGCCGCTGGAGCCCGGCACGCGCCAGCACCCTGTGCAGGGTGTCGCGGAACACTGCCAGCCTCGATAACCGCTCCTGGTCGAACTGATAGCGGTCGACAGCCCCCTCGATGGCGGCAATGCGCGCGAGCGGCCGCTTCTGCGGGTGGGCGCGAACCCAGTCGCCCGAGGCCAACACCATTGCGACAGCTCCGTCCGTCGGCGGCGCGCGATGCCCTGCCCGCAGGGGATGTGCCAGCAGCGGTGAGCCCTCGACCTCGGCACGCGAGAAGGCGGGACGGCGCACCGCGCGCGGGTTTCGGGCTGCGGCCGCGAGCCGCAGCCGGACACGCTCCACGACCTCACGTTCGGTCACGCCGCGGTGCTGTGCCATAGCATTCGCGAACAGGCCCTCTGAGATGGCGAAATTCATGCCCACCGGCCGCAGAAAGAACGGCTCGGCACGCGTCAAGGCAATGTTCTCCAGGGGGGCCGCCGAGGTCTGGCTCCAGCTTACGACCAGGCCGAGCTGCAGGTGCCCGGACGCCACGCGCATGGCGCCCAGGTGCAGTCCGGCAAGACCCGAGTCCGTCACGCGCATCTCGTCCTTGAGATACGCCCCCGATGGCGCCGCCATCAGCATGCTGCTGATTCCGCGGGCGTCGATCTCGTCGCTGCCGGCCAGCGTGACATGGTCGATTTCCGCCCGCGCGACCCGTGCATCGTCGAGCGCGGCCCGGGCAGTGAAATACGCCATCTCCTCGAGCCGGCGGTCGCGGATGCGATCAGCGGCCGGGTGGATGGCCAGCCCTATCACGTATGCGTCCATGCTTGTCCCTGGTGAATGTGGACCGCATCTTACGACACTCATTCCGTTCGGTCAATTCATTAACCGTATGGTCAGTTCATCCGATAGGCAACGATTATTTTCCACCTGTACGCTCGCTACTAACTTACCAGCATCAAAGCTAACTTCACGGTCAGGCATCGCTTGACAAGCGCGCGGACGGGCTTCTATTCTTGCGGCGATGCCGCGCCCTTCACCGGAACGGCTCCCCTCACCGTGCGCCGCCGCGTCCGGCCGATGCGCGGCTCCCAGTCATCTTGTTTGGAGAACACATGTCCACCAGTTTCGAAGGGCCCACGCTGACGGGCGCCGCATTGCGCCTCGAGTGGGTCGAGCGCGCAGTTGCGCAGATCACCCTCACGCGTCCGGCACAGATGAACACCTTGTCGCTGGAGTTCATCGCGGAGTTCAACCAGGCCCTGGACCTGCTCGAGAAGCACGGTGCGCGCGCGCTGATCGTGACGGGGCAGGAACGCGCCTTCTGCTGCGGCGCGCACCTGCGCTATTTCGCCGGTCCCGAAGCGGCCATCTTCCAGCCGCTCGACTCGCGCGACCCGTACTTCGCGCGCATCGCTGCGATGTTCGACCGGCTGGAGGAGCAATCCTTCCCCACCATCGCCGCGGTCAACGGTTTCGCGCTCGGCGGAGGTTGCGAGCTCGCGCTGTCCTGCGACTTCCGCGTGCTGGCCCAGACGGCGAAGATCGGCCTGCCCGAAACGAAGATCGGCGCCGTCGCGGGCGCCGGCGGCGTGCAGAAGCTGCTGCGCTATGTCGGCCGCGGCAAGGCGCTTGACTGGATCCTGCGCGGAACGCACCTCGATGCACAGACGGCGGACCGCTGGGGGCTGTGCTCGGCAGTCGTGCCGGCCGATGCCCTGCTGCAGACCGCGCTCGACCTTGCGCTGGAGCTGAGGAAGATCGCGCCGCGCGCCGTGGCGCAGTCGAAGCGCAGCATCTACGTCAGCGAGGACGCCGATCTGCGCACCGCACGCCGGTTTGGCATCGAGGCGCTGTCGATCCTCGTCGGCGGCGAGGAATGGAAGGAAGGCATGGGGGCGTTCATCGAGAAGCGCGCGCCGGCGTTCGACCGCTGGTAGTGCAAGCATTCTCGGCGCCGGCTGGCAACGCCCCCTTAGGGCGCAAGGCCGGCGTCGAACCGCTCGATGAGCGCCGCGAGAGACTTCGGGTTGTCCGTCTGGACGGAGTGCCGCGCATGGGGCACGGTGGCACAGGTCGCGCACGGCAGGGCACGCACGAACCGGTCGGCGTTCGTCGGCGAGAAGATCTCGCTGTCCGCGCCGCGCACGACCAGCACCGGGCAATGGACGTCGCGCAGCCGCTCCCACAGCGCCTGCCTCGGATCGAGGATTTGCGCCGTGGTGAGCTCCGTCAGGGTACGGGGATCGTATTTCCAGGTCCAGCGGCCATCCGGCTGCTGCCGCAGGTTGTAAGACAGCGTGGTCTCCAGGAGCGCAGGATCGCGGCGGGCGCCGAGGCCGCAGAGGCGCTCGGCCGCGTCGCGGGGGCTCGTGAAGTAGCGGTAGGCGCTAAGTCCCCGCATCAGGCGATCGACCGCCTCGAACTGGACGTCCGGTCCAACGTCGACCGAGACCAGCCCCCGCAGGTGCGACGCATGCCTGGTGGCGTATTCCGTCGCATTGATGCCGCCCATCGACATGCCGACAAGGAGAGGCCGGCGCAGCGACAGCCGTACGATGAGGCGATAGACGTCCCGGGCATGGTCCTCCATGGCGTAGGCGCCGTCGGGCGACCAGTCCGAATCGCCGTGGCCGCGCTGGTGCAGCGCGAGGCAGCGAAAACGCCGCGCCAGCAGCAGACAGCACACGTCCCAGGTCCGCGCGGATTGCCCGCCCCCGTGCAACAGGACGATCGGCGGCGCGTCGCGCGCCCCCCAGTCCAGGTAGCGCAGCGTGAGTCTGTCGACGTCCAGACGGCCTTCGGCAGGTGCGTGCAGGTCGGCCGTGTCGATCCCGGCGTGCAGAGCCAGCGCGCGCAGGTAGGCCAGTTCGGCGTCGGCTCCACCCGTCATCATCAGGCCTCGAAGCGCGGCTTGCGCCGGGCCCCGAAGGCGGCGAGCCCCTCGGTGACATCGGGGCCGAGAAGACCGGCGATCACCTGCTCCTCCTCCATCCGCAGCCCTGCATCGAGTGAACCTTCCAGGCCCGAGCGGGCGAGTCGCTTCATCGTGGCCAGTCCGGTCCTGCTGCGGCTCGCGAGTGCCGTGCAGTAGTCCAGGGCGGCAGCCCAGAGCTCGCCGTCCTCGACGACCTGGTTCACCAGTCCCCATTGCAGGGCGGTTTCAGCATCGATCCAGCGAGCGCTGACGAAGAGGTCCATGGCGCGGCGCAGGCTCACGATCCGGGGCAGGCGCTGACTCCCCCCGAACCCGGGCAGCAGTCCGAACTGCGCGTGCTGGTCACCGAAACGCGCGCTGCGTGCCGCGAAGGCGACGTCGCAGGCCATCATCAGTTCCAGCCCACCTGCCAGGGCAAGGCCCTGGCAGGCCGCGACCACCGGAAGCGGGCTCGCCTCCAGCCGCCTGAGCGCACGGTGCGCCGGCCCGATGAAGCGGCGCACATGCTGTTCATCGATCCGCAGGCTCAGGACTTCATCGAGATCCGCACCGGTGCAGAAATTGCGTCCCTGCGCGCGGACCAACACGGCCCGAACCCCCGAGTCGGCACGCTCGAAGCGGTCCATTGCGGCCTGCAGCCCGACGTGCATGGCGATGGACAGACAGTTGAACTTATCGGGGCGGGCCAGTTCGATGATGCCCACCCCGTCCTGCTGCAGCACGCACAGCGGCTCCGTGGGAGACGCGGCGGAGAGTTCTGTGCTCATCGACGGACGACCACCCCTTCGCGCTCGCGGTCCCAGAGTTGGGCGCGCCGGGACTGGGCATCCTGCTTCAGTTTGTACTTCTCGATCTTTTCGCTGGCCGTCTTCGGCAGTGCGTCGATGAACTCCACGAAGCGCGGGACCATGAAATAGCTCATCTGCTCAGCCGCGAAGTGAACGACGTCCTTGTGCGACAAGCTCTCTCCGGGTTTGCGAACCACATAGACCATCACGTCGTCCTCGCTCATCTCGGAGCTCACCGGAATCGCCGCGACTTCGAGAATGGCCGGGTGTCGGGAGAGGATGAGCTCCACCTCGTAGGCCGAGATGTTCTCGCCGCGCCGTCGGATCGCTTCCTTCTTGCGGTCTACGAAGTACAGGTAACCGTCGGTGTCGAGGTAAGCGCGGTCGCCGGTGCAGAACCAGCCGTCGACGAAGGCGGCGGCCGTCTCGGCCGGCATCTTGTAATAGCCCTTCATCATCGCGCCTTCGATGCGCGGCCGCATCAGCACCTCACCCACCTGCCTCACCGGCAGGTCGCGGTACTCGCCGTCCACGATACGCAGTTCGCAGTCGCCGCGCGGCGTGCCAGCCGAGCCCGCCTTCTCGGCGGGATCGTCTGGCGTGAAGCGGGTCATCGCGAAGTTTTCGGTCATCGCGTAGACGGATGTCAGCTTCAGCCCGTAGCGCTCCTGCATCTCGGCATAGATCTCCTTGGGCACCGGCACGGCCATGCACAGGCGCAGCGCGTTCGCCCGTTCGTGCGGCCCGGACGGCAGCTTCCAGATGATGTTGGTCATGGCACCCAGCGTGTTGAACTGGGTGGCACCGCTGCTGCAGATGTCGCTCCAGAACCGGCTGGCCGAGAACCGCGGCGCCAGCGCGATGGCCGCATCGGCCCAAAGCGCCGCGTAGCAGGTGTACCAGATCGCGTTGCCGTGAAACAGCGGCAGGCAGGTGTAGAGGACGTCGTCCGCGCGATAGCCGTAGTCAAGCGCCAGGGCACGGCCGACGGCGTGTCCCTGCGAATGCGGGCACATCACGCCTTTGGAAGGGCCGGTCGTGCCGGACGTGTACATGATGAGATGCGTATCATCGTGCCGCACGCGGTCCAGCGGCGGCCTGGACGCATCCGCTGATTCCAGCTCGGAAAGGTCGCACGCCGGAGCCTCGGTCGTGCCGAGACCACAGTTCGCGACCGGCTTCTCACCGCAATACACATAGCTTCGCACCTTCGGTAGCTGGAGAGCCAGAGGGGCGATGCGGTCCGCCCACTCGTCCGCGACCACGACGCAGCGGGCGTCGGACTGGTCGATGAAGTAGCGCAGCAGTTCGCCCTTCGCTGCGGTGTTCAGCGGCACGGCCACGGCACCGATCTTGCCAAGGCCCCACACCACCCAGAAGAACTCCGGGCCGTTGGGCAGCATCACGGCCACGTGGTCACCATGCCGGATCCCGTGTTCCGTGAACCCGTTGGCGTAACGGTTCGTCATCGCCTCCAGTTCGCTGTAGCTGATCCTCCTGTTCTCCCAGATCAGGAAGGTCTTGTCGGGCACGCGCTGGGCCTTCTCGGCCAGGATGCGGCCGATGGTCCTTTCCTCGAGTGCATAGTCATGCATTTGTCACCCCTCTTGCTCTTCATGTCGCCTACTCTCCCAAGTAGGCTTCCGTCAGTTCCCTGTTCGCCGCCAGTTCCTCGGGCTTGCCCTCCAGCGAGATGCGCCCCTGCTTCAGCACATACACGTAATCCGCCATCTTCAGGACCAGGTGCGCGTTCTGCTCCACCACCAGAATGGTCATCCCCTGCTCCCGCAGCGCCTTCAACTGCGCGAAGACCTGCTTGGTGATGACGGGGGCCAGACCCAGGCTCACCTCGTCGGCCAGCAGCAGCTTCGGCCGCGCCATGAGCGAGCGCGCGAGCGCAAGCATCTGCTGCTCGCCGCCGCTCAAGTTGGAGCCGTCCTGCTTCTCCCGCCGCGCAAGCGACGGGAACATCTGCATCATGCGGTCGTAGTCGGAGGAGATGCCGGCGCCGGCGCGGCGTGAATGCGCTCCGACCAGCAGGTTCTCGCGCACCGTCAGGTCCGGGAAGATCCCGCGGCCTTCGGGCACGTGCACGATGCCGCGGCGGACGATTTCGTCGGGTTTGAGGTCGCCGATCTCACGGCCGGCAAAACGCACGCTGCCGCTTTTCGCCCGGACCAGACCGCTGATGGTGCGCAGCAGGGTCGTCTTGCCCGCGCCGTTGGCCCCGAGGATGCCGACAAGCTGTCCTTCGGCAATGCACAGCGACACATCCCGCAGGGCGCCGATCGCACCGTAGCTGACGGAGAGCGCGGAGATCTCAAGCATGTTCGGGCTCTTCTCCAAGGTAAGCCATGAGCACGCGCGGATCCTCGAGGACCTGATCCGGCGTGCCTTCGGCGATCACCTGCCCGGCGTCGAGGACCACGGCGCGGTCGCACAGGCGCCGCACCAGCCCCATGTTGTGCTCCACAAGCACGATGGACATGCCGCTCGCGGAGCGCAGCTCGTGGACGATCTGCGCGAGATGCTCGATCTCAGCCTCGTTCAGGCCGGCGATCGGCTCGTCCAGCAGCAGCAGCCGCGCCCCCATCAGCACCACACGCGCGAGCTCCAGGAGCTTGCGGTGGCCGTAGGGCAGGCTGCCGGTCACCAGGTCGAGGCTGCCGCTCAGGCCGACCCGCTCGGCGATCGCCAGCGCCGCGTCGTGTGCCTCGCGTCGCGCGCGGCGCACGGCAGGCACGTCGAGCATTTCGGCAAGCACTGAATAGCCCAGGCGCCTGTGACAGGCGACCAGGAGGTTGTCAAGCACGCTGAGCTCGCCGATCACCTGCGGGTGCTGGAACACGCGGCCGAGCCCCATGCCCGCGATCTGGTCGGGGCGGCAACCAGTCACGTTGGTCTCGCCCAGCCAGACTTCACCCGAGGTCGGGCGCGTGATGCCGCAGATGGCGTTGAGCAGCGTGCTCTTGCCAGCTCCGTTCGGTCCGATCAGGCCGACGACACAGCCGGCAGGAACGCTCAGGCACACATTCTGGACGGCGTGCACCCCACCGAACGCGACACTTACTGACCGCACGGCGAGAGCCGGATGGCTGCCGCAGTCCGCTTGCGCAGAGATGTTGCCGTTCATGCCGCGCCCTTCGCACGCCGGCGGAACAGCCGGATCAGCCCACCCGGGAGAAGGATCATCACGAGCATCAGCGCCAGGCCGAAGATCAGGCCGGGCGCGTCCTTGAACCCGCGAACCGCTTCCGGGACGGCCACGTAGAACGCTGCCCCGAGCAGCGCCCCGCCGACGCTGCCCAGTCCGCCGATCACGATCATGGCCAGGAACATGATGGACATGTTCACGTCGAAACTCTCAGGATTGATGTAGCGGACCAGGTTCGCATACAGGCCTCCGGCGACCGCCGTGTAGAAGGCGCTCAACGCGAAGGCGATCACCTTGTAGCGTGCCACGTGGATACCGATGCAGGCTGCCGCTGCCTCGCTTTCGCGCAGCATGGTGAGCGCGCGCCCGGTGCGACCGGCTGCGAGTGTCGCCGCCGCCCAGGTGCCCGCCGCGAGGGTCGCGGCAATGACCCAGATCATCCTGTTGCCGTCGCCGATGGTCAGGCCGAATAGGCTGGGCATGGGCACCTGCAGGCCGGCGCCCCCACCCGTGAGCGCGCGCCATTCGAAGATGAGTTTCTGTGTCACCACGCCGAAGGCCAGCGTGGCGATCGCCAGGTACAAGTTCTTCAGCCGCAAGGCCGGCAGCGCGATGAATGCGCCGATGGCGGTCGCCACCAGGCTGCCGATGGGAACGGCCAGCCAGAACGGAAGACCGAACCTGGCCGCCAACAGCGCCGAGGCGTAAGCGCCGATCGCGAAGAATCCGGCGTGCCCCAGGCTGGTCTGGCCGGAAAATCCGATCAGAAGGTTCAGGCCGATCGCCACCAGGGCGAAGATGCCGATCAGGTTCACCACGTAGACGAGGTAGCCGCCGCCGAATGCGGTCAGCGCGGCGATGGCGAGAACGGCGATACCGGCCAGCAGCGGTGTACGCAGGCGCGAGGACGCGGGCATCACGCGCACCATCTGCACCGGCGCCGAGGCAGGAAGAGAGCGGTTCATTGTCAGACCTTCTGCAACTTGACGCGGCCGAAGATGCCATTCGGCGCCACCAGCAGCACGATGACGATCAAGGTGAAGGACAGCGCCTCTCCGAAGCTGCCCGAAACGTAGGCGCCGAGAAGGTTCTCGACGACGCCCAGCAGCAGCCCGCCCACGAACACGGCGCCCAGGCTCGACAACCCGCCCAGCACCGCACCGGCGAAACCCTTGATTAGAAGCGCGCCCATCAGGTTCACGTCCAGGAACAGGATCGGCGCCACGAGCAGGCCCGCCACCGCGCCGGCCATTGCGCCAAGTGCCCAAGCGAGGGCGAACGCGCGGCTCACCGCAATCCCCATCAGCTTCGCGACAGCCTGGTTCTGGCTCGCGGCGCGCAGTGCAATGCCGGCGCGGGTGTGGTGCAGGATGATCGTGAAGACCACAATCATCGCAACGGCGACGAGGATTGTCAGCGCGCTGTCCGGCGACACGTTGACGCCGAACACCTTGAACACCGGCAGGTCCGCCACCGGGCTCATCATGACGTTCGTCTGATGCCCCCAGATCATGCCGGCGACGCTATGCAGCGCGAGGTTGAGGCCCAGTGTCGCAATCACCGCGTTGATCGTGTCCGTGCCGAGCAGCGGCCGGATCACGACCTGCTGCACAACCACGCCCTGCACCGCCGCGAATGCGAGGGTGGCAGGCAGGACGACCCACCAGCTGAAGCCGTAGCCCGTGAGCAGGCTGTAGGCCACGAAGGTGGCGAACATCGCCATTTCGCCCTGGGCGAAGTTCGGCACTTCCGTGGCCTGCAGGACCAGCACGATTGCAATGCCAATCAGCGCATACAGGCTGCCGGAGGCCAACCCTCCGATGATCAGCTCGGTCATCATGGTGTCGCTCCTTCAGTCGCCAATGCACGCAGGCGGGCACGCCTCCGGGAGCCGGACAGCGCTTCAAGGAAACGCAGCCGGTCCGGATCGATCCTGCGGTCCAGCCAATCGGCTTCAGCCGCGGTGGGCCCGCGCGAGGTCGCGATGCTGCCGCTCCAGTCCAGTTCGAACCCCGTGTTCGCGGCCACGTCGGTAGCGCTGACCCCGGGATGCAGTTGCGTCACCCGCAGCCGTCCCGAAGGCCCGCTGGTCAGCACGCACAGGTTGGTCACCACCGTGATCGAACGTGGATGACCGGCCGCTTCGCCCGCACCCGCGCCGCTGCAGAAATCCAGCCGAGGCACGAACACCTGGCGGGTGTGCCGCGGCACGTAGTAGTAGAAGCGTCTGGCGGCTGTCGATGCATCCGGAATGCCGGCCGCGCCCGGCAGGCGTACCCGCGGCCGGTCATGGGGTCCGATGCAGACGTTGTTCGTCGCCCCCACGGGATCGATCTGGGCCGGTCGCATGAATTCGGTCCAGCGCGGGTGGCCACCGAGCATGATCACCGGCATGTACATCAGGTTGATCTGCACGTAATCGAGCCACACGGAGGCTCTGGGGACCGTGTCGAATTCGTCGCTGCCCAAGGTGAGGGTCCGCGTTCCCGGCATCAGCGTGTTGCCATTGGGGCAGAGGCTGGTGCAGTTCGGCGCGTGCGTGTGCTTCGCCAGCATGTAGGCGGCCGTCGGGAGGAAGGTGCCGATGCCCTCCGCCAGCAGGTCCCCATCCTCGATCATGTCGGCCATCGCGACGACCATCATGTCGATCTGGGCGCGCTCGCGATCGGACAGGAACAGGTCGCCACAGCCATCGTGCGTCGACGCGCTCATATGACAGGCCCCAGGGTAGGTGCCGCGGCCAGGGCGCCCGCCAGCCAGCGTGGCCATTCTGTGGGATCGGCAGCCGCGTCCGCATAATCGAGGACGCCCGCGACATCCAGCCGGTGCCGCGGCGGACACGACGTCGGCAGGCTGCCACCCGGGACATGGACCACGTGCGTCACGAACACGCCGCTCACCTGGATCCCGCCCGGGAGCGCCGCCAGCTCGTCGGTCTCCAGCATGCGTTCCGTCGTGACCACGGTGACATCGGCCGCAGCCGGAAGAAACGGGTCCAGGGCGAGCTGCCCCTGGAGATTGCAGTTGCCGAACCGGTCCGCCGCGTTGGCGTGCAGGATGGCAACGTCCAGCCTCAACGCGGGCACCGCGAGGAGCGCGGCGCCTGTCACCGGGCAGGTGAAGGGCGCCAGGTCGGGCCGCACCTTCGGAACGTCGGTCCGCACGAACTCGCCTCGCATCGGCAGGAAGGGCACCCGCATGGCGGCCGCCTGCACGGCGTAACTCAGCGTGTATTCGGTCTCCTCCACGAACTGCAGGCTCCCCTCCTGGATGCCGCGCGTGAAATGGGGAGCAAATCCGACGACCTCGAGCCCGGTGTAGCAGCTGCGGATGCGCTGGACGCATCCGGCGCCGATTAGGAGGTCGGTTTCGAGACCACCGGTGAGCGTGACGATCTCGAGCTCTCTGCGCCCCGCAGCCGCGAGCGCCAGCGCGGCGGCCACCGGACGCCGGTACAGCGTCATGCCGCCCAAGCCGACGCGGTGCCCGTCCCGAACTGCCGAAAGCGCCTCGGAGAGCCCCGCGCGGCGATCAACCATCAGTTGACCTTGAGCCATTCCGTCACGATCGCCCACTTGCCACCCTTGGCGCGCATGAAGCTGACCGCTTGACTGCCGGCGTGCTGGTCGGCGGTGAAAGTGATGGGCGCCATGAGACCCGTATTCAGGCCTCGCGTGCGCTCGAGTTCCGCCACAACCTTCTCGCTGGTGGGCTCTCCCTGGACCCGCTTCAGCGCGTCGACGAAGACCTTGGCGGCGTTGTAGCCGTGCATGCTGTAGGTCGTCGGGCTGGTCTTCGGGAGGTACTTCTTCTGGTGAGCGAGGAATTCCGCGACTGCCGGCTTGGTGGAGTCGAGCGGTTCCATGACCGCCACCGCGATTGCGCCCTCGACCAGCGGCGCACCCGCGAGCATGAACGTCTGCGGATCGCCCAGTGCGTTGTGGCCGCTGAACTGCGGCTTCCATCCCATCTTGTTCGCTTCCTTCATCAGCAGGGCAGCATCACGGGGAATGCCAAAGAAGACGACGTCCTCGGCACCAGCCTGGCGGGCCTGCGCGACCACGCCGCTGAAGTTGGTCGCGCCGCGGTCGAAGGGCAGCTTGGTGATGGCGACGTTGTGCTTCTGCGCGCGGTCCTCCAGCCCGCGAACCGCGTCTTGGCCGAAGTCGTCGTTCTGATAGACGACGGCCACCTTGGTGCGTTTGAGCTGCTTCACCAGGTACTCTCCGAGCAGGTCCGCCTGCACACGCACTTCAGGCAGCGTCGTGAAGACGTACCGCTTCGTCGGATTGGTCAAGGTGTGGCTGAACGCATAAGGCGCGATGATCGGCACCTTGCGTTCCTGCACGTAGGGAATCATGGCAGCGACGCTCGGAGTGCCGTTGGGGGACACCAGAGCGATCACCTTGTCCTGCTCGATCAGCTTCTTGGCCGAGGCAACGGCCCGCATCGGCTCGTAGCCGTCGTCCTCCGAGAGGAATTCGATCTTGCGGCCATTCACGCCGCCTTGCTCGTTGATGTAGCTGAAATAGATCTGGATCCCGTCCCGCACGCCCTGCCCAAGCAGCGACAGCGAGCCCGAGAGCGGCCCGGTGGATCCGATCTTCACGGCGTCCGCCGCGACAGCGGCGCCGGGCGCGGTCAGTGCAGCCACCAGCGCGCCGAGCGCGGCGGCCGTGGTGATCATTCGAAACGGAATCATCCTCATCTCCTGGTAACCGAACGGACAGACGTCCGGGGAAGGGTGTTCGGGCGTCTGGCGCGCCCCTTGGCCCGGTGATTCCCGCCGCGCAAACCTAAGCTGGATAGCGCGATCGAGGGCGCCATTCTGGAATCAATTAACCGGCCCGTCAATATCCTAACTAACCGTTCAGTCGCCCTACCGTCCGAGATTCTTGGCCTATACTCGTGAGCTTACAGAGGTGATGAAGATGGCGACATGGAAAAACGCAGTCCTGGTTCCGAGCGAGCAATTCGACCGGAAAAGAGAAGTCCTGCTGCGCGAAGCAGCAGCGTCCTTCAACCGCCGCGGCTATCACGGCACCTCGCTGACGGACATCGCGAGAAAGCTCGGGGTCACTAAGGCGGCGCTCTACACCTATGTTCCGAGCAAGGAGGAGCTGCTCTACTACTGCCACGACGCGGCAATGGACAGCGCCATGGAGAGCCTCCACAAGGCGCAGGCGAGCGGCGGCACCGGGCTGAAGAAGCTCGTCATGACCCTGCGGCACTACCTCTCGATGATGCTGGGTCAGGAGGGCGGCTACGTGATCCTTCTCGAGGAAAACGCGATGAAGCCGGCACACGTGCGTGCCATCGTCAAGCGCCGCGATCAGTTCGAGCACGGCCTGCGGGAATTCGTCGTCGAGGGGATCGCCGACGGCAGCATCGTGCCCTGCAATCCGAAACTCGCGGTCTTCACGATGATGGGGGCCTTGAACTGGAGTCGGAAGTGGTACCGTCCCAACGGCGGGTGGTCGGGCGCGCAGATCGCAGCCGCGCTGACCGAAATGCTCGAACGGTCGCTGTCCAGCTCCCCGGCAAAGACGCTTGCCGAGGATCCGGCGCTGCTGGAACCGGAAGAGGTTGAGGAAGTGACGTTGGCAAAGCCGGCGCGCCGGCTGGCCTGATGGTCACGCGCGAGATGCAGGAAACGGATCCGGTGCCAGCCGTCAGGGAAAGCGAGGCGGCCGGTCAGACTGCGGTCCTCTTCGAGGACATTCGCAGGACGCTTGGAACGACTTCGGTCAATCTGATCTGGCGCCACCTTGCGACGTTGCCGGGCGCACTGGCCTGGTGCTGGGACGCCGTTGCGCCGTTGCACCAGTCTGCGGACCTCGACGAGCTTGCACGCGGCCTTCGCCGCAGCGTCCCGGTGCCTCCGTCGGTGCCGCTGACCAGCGACGTGCTGCAGGTCTTCGCGCTCTCGGCGGATGATCGATCGCGCATCCATGCGGCGCTGCGCGGTTATTGGCGCAGCTGCACCATGAACGTGCTGTCCCTGAATACCTTGCTCATGGCGATGACGGGAGCAGGTTCGGAGGCGGCAGCGCCCTCGCCCACGGGCAAAGGAGCGGCCCGGCAGGATCCGCCCATGGAGAAGATGCCCAAAGCCCTGGGCGCACCGGAAATGAGTCCCCACGTGGCCGACCTCGCCTGGAGCCTCAATGCGCTGGGCGAACGCGGCGACGGTCGCATCCTCGCGAGTCTTTACAGGTACCTGGCGAACTGGCCTTCGGCGCTCGGGATTGCCTGGGTGCTGCTCCAGCCCGAAGCCGCGAGCGGCCGGCTGGACGCGGCGATCACGCAGTGCCTGGCCGAGGCCGACGAACGTGCGCGTAATCTGATCCCTCGGCTGAACCTGGGCGCGCGCGAGCTCGACGAAGACATCCGTCAGCAGATCACCCTCGCATTGCAGGACTTCGCGCGCAACGCCATCCCCAAGGTGATTCCGATCACCGGTCTCCTGCTGGGGGCGTTCGCGAGCCCGGGGCTGCCCGCACTCGAAGAGATCTGATTCCTGGGCCGCGCTTGCGGCTGCACGGCGCGTGCCGCGCCAGGTGCGCGAGCTCGGAGAACTCAAGGAGCAGCTGCAAGCACGCGAGGGACCCGCCGGTGTCCACCACAAACCTCTCGTGGACACAATGTTCGCCGCGGCTGACTACGTCGACAAGAACGGGATCACCGGACGTACATGGAAGGGCACGCCGGCGCGGGTGGACGTCAAGCAAGTGGCGCTGCTGCCGACCAATTTCGAATCCTGCCGGTGCAAGAGCGGGCAGCAGAACACATCCTGCCTGCGCGTGAAGCTAGCCAAGTCGCCGCCGCGCGCCCGCAACTCGCAACGTCACTTGAGCCGAGCTCGAGTTCGGTGCCGAGGTGGGCCGATCCTGGGCGGCACCGCCTGCGTGGAGCCCGCGCGCCGTGTTTCGTTGCAGCCGAAGAGACGAGCCGCCGGACATGTCTCGCGCTGCATAGGCACGAGCCAGCCTGATGTGGTGCTGCTCTGGCCCTGAATGGTTGCCAGCATCGCTCCTGACTCTGAAACTACCTGCCTCTAACGCGTGTGCGGTCGAGGCGCTCCTGCAGGAATCGGTTCAGACAGTGCTGGACTCCCCGGCGCCCATGGACGCCATAGAGCGTGTGCTGGTCACCGGCGCCGCGGCGGTGTGGAAAGTGCGAACGGAGTAAGCGCAACATGACCCCACAGGGGCCGACGGCCGCTCTGCGGCGCTGCCGCGGCGCGGATCGGGTGGATCGTGTTCAAGATAGTGGAACTCCATTTAAGATAGCGAACCGCATTCTCGACAGCCACCTTCCACCCTGTCAATGAACCAAAGGGCAAACCCCAGTGCGCTTGTAACCGGCCCGCCGGAGGGCGAGCCGCGCGATCCCTCTGCGTTCGGTAAAGAGGCCCTGCGCACCCATCCTTCCTTCGCCTCCACGCTGGCCAATGGCTTGGGCGTCCTGGGCTGCTTCAGCGCGGGCGAGCCCTGGCTTGGTAACAAGGAAATCGCGCAGCGGCTCGGATTGACGAAGCCCACGGTGTCGCGGCTCGCCTTCACCCTGATCGCGCTCGGTTATCTGCGCCGCGACCGCCAGACCGGCAAATACCAGCTAGGGCCGGCAGTGCTGTCGCTGGGCTATCCCCTGCTCGCGCAACTGACCATCCGGCAGCTCGCGGCGGAAGAGATGCTGGAGCTCGCGCGCTATGCCCGCGGGCCGGTCTCGGTGGGAACGCGCGACCGGCTGCAGGTGGTTTACGTGGAAACCTTGCACGGAAGGGAAACCAACGCGACCAAGCCGGGTATCGGCTCGACTCGGCCGCTGATGCGCACCGCAATGGGCCGCGCCCTGCTGCACGCCCACGGCGCGGCGGAGCGCAGCGCCTTGGAGCGGCGGCTGCAGCACGAGACGCCCGAGGAGTGGACCGCTTTCGAAGCGGGCTTGCGCAGGGCCGACGAGGAGATCGATCGGACGGGCTTCTGCACCGTCGCCGGCGACTGGCGCCCCACCCTTGCGGCAGTGGCCGTGCCGATGCAGCATCAGGTGAGCGGCATGCACCTGGCGTTCAGCGTAACCGTTCCAAGCTACGCGACCGACGAACAGCGGCTCAGGGAGGACCTCGGGCCACGGCTGGTGGAACTGGTGCGGCGGGCGGAACAGAAGATGGGAAAGTAGTGGGCCGCCTTGCGCGATGCCGGTGATCAGCACGGGATTCAGGTTGGCGCGGGCGGCATAGACGGCGGCCGTGTAGCCGGCGGGGCCGGAGCCGAGGATCAGGCGGCACCTTTGCGGCGCTGGGGATCGTCTTCGCGCTGTACCGCCGCGCGAACGTCGTCGTGGAGAACAAGCCCTCCGTTCCGCCGCACGCCGGAGCGGCGGCACGCCCGCGACTTGCTGGCCCAGTACGAGGACGACCTGGGCCGGATCCTGGCCAGCGCTTCGCGCAGCTGCATGGAGGGGGCCGTCTCCCTGGCCGGTCTGCCGGAGCAGATCCGCGGCTTCGGCCATGTGCGCGAGGCGCACTCGCGGCGCCTCGCGACGCAACGCGAAGCGCCGCGCGCCGCGCTCGCCCGCCGCTTCGCAACCGACGGCGCTGCCGGCGTGGTCGTGGCGGACCGGGATGGAGAGCGCGCCGAAGGCGTCGCGCGGTCGGCCGGGCCAAATGCGCTGGCGCTGCGCTGCGACGTGAGCCGTGAAAGCGAGATCCAGGCGCTGGTCGCGGCGGCCCAGGAGCGCTTCGGCCGCGTGGATGTGTTCGTCTCGAACGCCGGCATCCTGGGGCCAGCCGGCGGCGTGGAGATCGAGGACGCGGTGTGGGACGCCATGTGGAAGATCCACGTGATGGCCCACGTCTGGGCCGCCCGCGCTGTGCTTCCGGGCATGCTGGCGCGGGGCGACGGCTACTTTCTGGTCACAGCCTCGGCCGCGGGGCTCCTGAATATCGTCGAGACCGCACCCTACGGCGTGACCAAGCATTCCGCTGTGGGATTCGCCGAGTGGCTGCGCATCGCCTATGGCCGGCGCGGACTGCGGGTTTCCTGTCTCTGTCCGTAATCGGTGCAAAGCGGGATGACCGCGCAAGGCGCCCGATCGGCGGGAGTGGACGGCATGCTGGTGCCGGAGCAGGTCGCGCAGGCCGTGACAGAGACCATGGCGCAGGAATCCTTCCTGTGTCTGCCGCATCCCGAAGTCGCCGAGTACCTCCAGCGCAAGGCCACCGACTATGACCGCTGGCTGGGGGGCATGCAGAAGGTCTACGCCAGGTACGCCGCATAGGAGTCGCAAGCGAAGCGGTAGGCGCCGACCCCAGGCAGCGGCCTCAATACGTTCAGCTCGTCTCAGTGGCAGGCAGGGCCAGCGCGGTCCGAATGCACTGGCGTACGGCTCTCCAAGCGATGCCATGCATGACCCGCCATGTCGGCCCGGGTTCGCGCCAGACGTTCAGAAGTTCGATCGAATCGCGCGGCTCCCCGCGCGTGCGCGACAACCTGCGCCCGAACTCCGGCCCCGCCGCGCGAGCCCGAGAATCCTGAGAACGTGGTCTGGCTGGGATTCCCGAGACGGGACGGCAGCACGTCAGGCGTAAAGGGTGGACCCGCCGGACGGCCACGAGCATGCGGGAGCGCGGGTGCGAAAACCCAAGCAGCGTCAACCGGCGCTCTGCGAAGCGACACACGCACCGGCACGCGTGGCGGTCAGGCAGCCTTGGACGGTACAGCGGGGCAGCCCCAGTCGGCCCACAGCTTGGCGACGGCAGCGTAGTCGTCACGACCGTAGCCGGCCGCAGCGGCCATGTCGTACACGCTGTGCGAGCCCTGGATCGCGAACAGGGGCACGCCCAGGTCCTGCGCCAGCTGCAGCGCCAGCACCGAATCCTTGCGCGCGGCATCCAGCGGCATGCCGCCCTCGTAGTCGCCCTTGACGATCCGCTCGGCGTAGCGGTACGTGAGCGGACGGTGCAGACCCATCTGGGCGTCCGAGAGCATCGCGATCATCTTCTGGCAGTCGACCCCGGCGGCCGTGGCCATGGCGCCCGCCTCGGCCACCACGATCATCACGGCGTGCGCCACGGCGTTGTTGATCACCTTGGCGGCGGCGCCGGCGCCAAGTTCCCCGAAGTAAATCTGCCTGGCCGCGATGGCGTCCAGCACCGGCCGCGCCCGCGCAATGGCCTCAGGCGAGCCGCCCAGTGCCAGCGACGCGCTGCCCGCCACCATCTGGCCGACGCCCGCCAGGATGGAGGCGTCCACCAGGTCGACGCCGCGCGGCTGCAACAGCTTCTGCGCGGCGCGGACGTGCTCCGGATTCACCGTGCTGGTCTCCAGGACCACGGCAGCGCGCGACAGGTGCGGTGCGATCTGCTGCAGCACCGCCAACGAAGCCGCCGGGCTGGGCAGGCACAGCACGACCACCCGCGTGTTCGCCAGTTCTTCCGGCGAGCGGATCGCCTTGGCCTCGAAGGCCTGCTGGGCACGGGTGAGCTGCGCCTCGTTCAGGTCGAAGACGCGGGTGGGAAACCTGCGGCCAATGCGCTCGGCCAGCGGGTAGCCCATGTTGCCGAGGCCGTAGATGGCGACAGGCGACTGAGACATGCGAAGAGCTCCTGGTTCGATAAGGTCGGGTACGTGACTCAGTCGGCCCAGCGCTTCTTGGCCCACAGCTTGCGGAAGTACCCGTCGGCGCCGTCCAGGCGCTTCTTCCAATCCGCCCCGGCGAGGTAGTCCATCTCGGTGTACTGCTGCTTCATCTGGGCCTGGAACTCTGCGCTGGCGGCAACCTGCTTGAGGGCGGAGGCGAGTTTCTGCTCCACGTCGGCCGGCAGGCCCTTGGGCGCGACGATGCCGCGCTCGGAGGCGAGCACCAGATCGATGCCCTGCGCCTTCAAGGTCGCCACGTCGGGGGCGAGCGACGACGGCGTTGCGCTGGCTTGCGCCAAGGCACGCATCTGCTTGCCCGCCTGCGGCATGACCTCGCCCAGGTTCAGGCCGCCGACGGCCACGTGGCCACCGAGCATCGCGTTCTTCAGCGGGCCCGCGCCCTGGAACGGCACGTGCAGCAGCTTGATGCCCGCGATCTCCTCGAGCATCACCATCTGCAGGTGGTCGTCGGTGCCGGCCCCGGTGGAGCCGTAGCTGACCGTGCCCGGCGCCTTCTTGGCCGCGGCGACGACATCGGCGATAGTTTTGTAGGGGCTGTCCATCGCCACGCTGATCGCGCTCGGATCGCGCACCAGGTTGCCCAGGTAAGTGAAGTCGGCGGCCGTGAAGCCTGGCTGGCGCTCGATGGGCAGCGTCAGCAGGCCCGGGAAGTTGGTCATGCCCAGCGTGTAGCCGTCCGCCTTGGCGCGCGCCACGTAGGCCAGGCCCAGTGCGCCGGAGGCACCGGGCTTGTTGTTCACGACCACCGAGGTGCCCAGCACCTTGCCGAGGTGCTGCGCGAGCGTGCGCGCCGTGATGTCGGTGCCGCCCCCGGCCGCGAAGCCGACGACGATCTCGATCGGACGCTCGGGCCAGGCCGCCCACGCGGGCGCGGTGGCAGTCAGGCCGGCCAGCGCGAAGGACGCGGCGGCCACGAGTTTGGATGCGAATTTCATCTTGTCTCCTTGAGTGACGGACTCACAGGCCCATGGGTTTGTCATGCATGCCGAAGAACACGCTCTTCACCTGCGAATACAGCCGCAGGCCGTGCAAGCCCTTCTCGCGGCCGAGGCCGCTTTCCTTGAAACCGCCGAAGGCGGTGGCGATGTGCGACTGCTTGTAGGTGTTGATCCAGACCGAGCCGGCCTCCAGCTCGCGGGCCACGCGCCAGGCCTTGGCGTAGTCGCCGGTCCACATGCCTGCAGCCAGGCCGTAGACGGTGTCGTTGCCCTGCGCGATCACGTCCGCCTCGTCCTCGAACGGCAGGCACACGAGCACCGGGCCGAAGATCTCTTCCTGGACCGCCCGCGCCGAGTTGGGCAGGCCATCGATGACGGTGGGCAGATAGAACCAGCCTTGGGCGAGCTTCGGATCGGTGGGCCAGCTGCCGCCGATCAGGACGCGGCCGCCCTCCTGGCGCGCCAGGTCGACGTAGCCGGCCACCCGCTCGCGGTGGGCCCTGGACACCAGCGGGCCCATCTGCGTCTGCGGATCGTCCGGCAGGCCGACGCGGACCTTGCGCGTCCGCTCCACCAGTTCGTCGACGAAGCGGCGGTAGAGGGCCTTCTGCACGAACAGGCGCGTGCCCGCCACGCAGCTCTGGCCGGCGGAGCCGTAGATGCCGGACAGCACGCCAGCGACCGCCTGCTCGAAGTCTGCGTCCCCGAAGACGATGTGAGGCGACTTGCCGCCCAGTTCCAGGCCCGCGGGGATCAGGCGCTGGCCGGCGATGGTGGCGATCGCCCGGCCGGTTTCGGTGCCGCCAGTGAAGGACACCATGCGCACGCCGCGGTGCTTCACCAGCGCCGCGCCGACGTCCTCGCCGTAGCCGGGCAGCACCGTCAGCAGGCCCTCGGGCAAGCCGGCTTCGGTGCAGATGCGGGCCAGTTCGAGAGCGAGCTGCGGCGTCTCTTCCGAGGGCTTCAGGATCACGGCGTTCCCGGCGGCCAGGGCCGGCGCAACTTTCTGCGCCTCGGCCATGATCGGCGAGTTCCAGGGCGTGATCGCCGCGACGACACCATAGGGCTCGGCCAGCGACATCGAAAAGTACTCGCCGCGCGGGCTGGTGATCTCGTTCTGCCAGGTCTCGCACAGCGCGGCGTAGTAGCGAAAGAAGTAGGCCGCGTTGTCCACCATGTTCTGACACTCCTTCAGCGGCTTGCCGCTGTCGAGCATCTGCAGGTGGGCGAGGGATGTGCGCTCCGCCGTGATGCGACGGCCGATCTCGTACAGCGTGGTGGCGCGCACATCGGGGCGCAGCTTGCGCCAGGGGGCGCTGCGGAAGGCCTTTTCGGCCACGGCCACGGCGTCGTCGACGTCGCGGGCGGTGGCACGCGCCACCGCGCCGATGACGGAGCCGTCGGCGGCATAGATGGAACGGATGCATTCGCCGCCGCCGTCGCGCCACTGGGCGCCGATGCGGAACGGTTTGATGGTTTCTGCGGTCATGGGAGTGCGGGCTGCGGGACTCGAACGGGTGCCATCATGGGGCGCCATCAGCCATAGGACAAATGAAAATTTGTCGTCTACTATTAGACCATGGCTATGAATATCAAGTACCGGCCGCTGAAGGCTTTCCTGCTGGCGGTGCAGACCGGATCCTTCACGCATGCGGCGAATCGCCTGGGCGTGACGCAGCCTTCGTTCACCGTGCTGATCCGGGATCTGGAAGACGTGCTGGGTCTGCGCCTGTTCGACCGCAACACGCGAGGGATCGCGCTGACCGCGGCGGGCAAGGATTTCCTGACGCGCATCGAGCGTCCCATGACCGATCTGGAGGAGGCGTACCGCAGCATCCTGGACCTCGCGGCCGTGCGGCGCGGCTCGGTCGTGGTGGGCGCCCTGCCCTCGACCTCGCTGACGCTGGTGCCCGCTGCCTTGCGGCTGCTGCGCGCTGCGCACCCGATGCTGCGCGTGCGAGTGGTCGAGGCCCACAACGACGACCTGGTGACCATGGTGCGCACCAACCAGATCGAGTTTGCCGTGGCGGCCCAGTGGGAAGCGGCGGCCGATCTCAGCTTCCAGCCGCTGCTGCAGGACGTGTTCACGGCGGTCATGGCCGCTAACCACGAACTCGCCGCCCGGGCGCGGCTGTTCTGGCGCGACCTGGTGACCCATGACCTCGTCCTGCTGTCGCGCGGCTCCAGTGCGCGTGACCTGTTCGACCAGGCGACGGGCGAGCGCACCGAACCGAACGCGGCAGCCTCACGCTACGACGTGACGCACATGACCACGGCCATCCGGCTGGTGCGCCAGGGCCTGGGCATGACGGTCTTGCCGGCGCTCGCGCTGCCTGAACTGGAACTCGGCGAGCTCGTGGCCTGCAAGCTGCAGGACCCGTCTGCGCGCCGGATGATCGGCCTGCTGCACCGGCGCGACCGCAGCCTGTCCGCGGCGGCGACTGCCTTCGCGGGCAAATTGGCGAGCGTCGCGCAGGATCTGGGAGGCATCGCAACCCGTCGCGACCAGGGCACCAAGACCCAGCGCGCCCGAGTCAAGGCCTAGGCATGCAATTCCCCAACGCCGGCGCCGGGAGGCGCGGCCAATGACCTCGTTCGCGTCTTTGAGGGGCACCCAGCACTTCCGTCCATCAAGCGCCCTGCATCGCGGCCACGGCTGCTCTCCTGCCTGGTGCATCGGCACACCAGGCAGGAGGCAGTGAACGCGGCCGCATTCCGCGTGGTCCGGAAGAACGCCACCAACACGGGAGAGCCGGAGCGCGCCCTCTTGTCTACAGCAATCCCTTTTCCGCCATTGACAGTGCCGCCCCCGGAGCCACGATGATGTGGTCCAGGACCCGCACATCGACCAGGGCCAGGGCAGACTTGAGGGTTTGCGTCAAGGCTTCATCCGCCCTGGAGGGCTGCACTGTTCCGCTCGGGTGGTTGTGCGCGAGGATGACTGCGGCTGCCGCAGACCGCAGCGCTTCCGCCACGATCTCCCGCGGGTAAACCGACGTTTGGGTCAGCGTGCCGCGGAACATCACCTGCGACTCGATCAGCCGGTTCTGCGCATCCAGGAACAGGACGGCGAACTCCTCGCGCGGCTTTTGCGCCAGCTGGAGCTGAAGGTAGTTCTTCACGGCCTCCGGCGAGCCAAAGACCTCCCGCTTCTGCAACTGCTGTTGAATGGCACGCTGCGCGAGCTCCAGGATCGCTGCCAGTGCGGCGCGCCGGGCATTCCCGAGGCATGCCGGCAGCGCCTCTGGCGGCGCCCATAGCAGCCCCGCCAGGCCACCGTGGCGTTCCAGCAGTTCCTGTGCGAAGAGGAATGCCGGCTTGCCCGGCGCACCGGACCGCAGCGACACGGCCAGCAGCTCTGCATCGGTGCACGCGGTGTACCTGCCGACGCGCACGAAGCCCCGTGCGTGCTCGTAGGCGGCCGGCAGCTCATTCGTGCGTGCCATCGGCGCCCGTACTCCCGATTTCCTGCCCCGGCGCCCTGCACTCCGCTGCGATGCGCATGCATTCGGCGGCAAGGTCACCGAGTTCGGCCATGAGAAAACCCAGGCTTTCGACGGAATCCGCCGGAACGGATCCGTCCTGCAGGTCCATGGAACAGCGCGCCACAAGCTGACCCAATGCGGCCAGGCCCAGGTGAACCGTGCGCATCGACGCTTCCGCGCAGACGGCCAGTCCTGCCAGATCACCCGCAGCCAGCGTCGCGGCTGTGGGGCTGGCGACCACCGCCGATGCGGTGAGCCGCCGAAGCAACTCCCGCATCGGCCGCAGGACGGGCTCATCGTTCTTTCGCCCGCACGCCTTGGCGTTGGTGCTGGTGGGCATGGTTTTGCTTGCTTGCACTCTCATCTCCAGAAAGTGAAAAGAGCACGCCGGCTCGGGCGTGCTCTTCGCGATAGACGTCGCCAAAGTCCCGCCCCGAGGCCGGAACAATCCCGCGGGGGTGCTCCTGCGCGGGGCGGATTCACTGTGGCGGGTTCGGTTCAGCGGATTGCGGCGGCGCCGGTTCGTCCGCAAACACGGCGCGCAGCTCGTTTTCGACTTCTGCGAGGAGCGGCCGCGCAGCGGCCGCCCTGGTCAGGGCCTCCAGCGCGTCGCCGTCGCCTTGCCGTGCGGCATCGACGAAGGACGGTCTCAGGGCCGCTTCTGGCGCAGGCTGCCTGGCGGCAGCTTGCGCTTCGTGTTGGAGGCGCCGCTTGCGCTTCTGCTGCCTGCGCAGCTGCGCCTGCCTTTGCACCTCAGGGTTGTAGCCCTCGATGGAAATCCGGATGCGCCTCGGTCGTTCGAGGGCGAAGTCAAAGCTTCCCATGGCGGTCCCGCTGGTGTGGGTAAGGGACTGCACATCGCGCTGCCCGTGGGGCAATGCAATGGCACCATGCCGGCTCGCCGAGGGGCGGGCTGGCGCCTGGCGGCGCTTGCCGCACAGGCTGTTGATCGCTGGCGGCGCGCCAGCTGCAGGTCGTCTGACCTGACCGTTGCAGATTTTCTGTGGCGCTCGCTGCGAGGTCAAAGTGACGGGGCCGCTTGTGCCAGCACCGCGACGACAGGCCCGGGACGCAGCGGTGCCGCCATCCCGGGGAGTGCGCCAACGCACGCTCCGGCGCCTCTTGTCGCGCCGCTGACGGCACGACCAGCCGCAAGAATGGCTGCATGCAGCCCTGCGGGGACCTTGGCACGACAGCGATCCTCGGACCGTGGCTTGCCTGCGGCGCCGCAGGCGCGCGCTGTCAGCAGGTCTATCTTTCGCTCGGTCACTGGTACGAAGGCGCCAAGTTCATGCCGCACCGGCCGGAGCTGCGCGAGGCGCTTCTGTTCAGCCCGAGCAGCAGGGAAGCGCGCAAGTTCGCGCGCATGCGGCAGGCGCACTGGCGCTTCGATTGGCCGCTCAGGTGCGACTCCGTGCTCAGCACCGGCCTCGCCATGCTGGCCCTGCAGCGACCAGAGATGGCGCTGCGCACGAGCCCGTTGCAGGCCGTGAAGGCCGCCCTCGCGCCCCTGGAGCTGCCGCAGCGCGTCGTCGAGCAGTCGGTGGAGCGCTTCGGCGCCTGGCGCAGCGCGCCACGCATCAGCGTCTTCGGAGCGGACGCAGCGCCTTCGGCCTTCGTGGGTGCGCGGCTGGCGAAACTCGTGGCTGGACTTCCCGGCTGGACCCTGGTGACGGGCTGTCATCGGCGCACGTCCTGGCAGGTGCACGATTGGGCGCTGCAGCAGTACGTCCCGGTGGATTACCACGGGACACCGGCGCGGCGTCCCGGTCGCGCCCTCGCGAGTGCCCTCATCCTCGCCAGCGACCGGGTCGTGGTGTTCGAGCAGCGCCGCCAGAAGCGCTTCGACCACCTGCTGCAGCTGGCCAAGGTCCTGAAGCGCAGGACCGCGCTGGAGCTGTACGACGCCGATGGCGGCGCCCACAGCCCGCTGGGGATCGATTGAAGGGCCAAAGCATTCCCCGGACAATTGGCCGCGGGGCCGGGAGATAAGAGCTCGGGCCGCGGCACCGCTGCCCCCCTCCGCTCGGCCTAGCGGACGGTGCCGCGCCGCTGCAGGGGCGGGTGGCCTGGCCGCGCGCCGCCGCCGCTTGCGATCCACTTCGCCGCGCGGCGACCTTCAACGGCTGCAGGTCGCGTAGGAAAAGGTGGTGTTGCAGTGCCAGCCCGGGCACACCCACGCATTGCCGCTTGGAAAGCCCCCGTGCAGCGACGAGTCGCTGCCGCTGCAGTTGTCGACGCCGTAGCAGCTCCCGGCCACCAGGGTTTCGCCACCGGCGCAGGCAGCGATGCTGGTGCCGCCCACGCTGCCGGCGCCGCCGCGCAGCACCAGGTTGCGGTTCATCTGGCTCACCCACTGCCCGCGCGCGCGCAGGAACACGTCGTTGAAATAGGCGGAGCCTCTGGCGCCGGCGGGCTCCACGTTGGCGCCGAATCCGGCCGAATAGCCGAGGAAGGCCCAGGTATCTGAGCTGTTGTAGGTGCTGCCGTTGAGGTTCAGGTGGTCCGCCCTGCCCACGATGCTGCCGCTGGAGTCGAGATAGTTGGAGAACACGCCGTTGGCCGCCTGCACGATGCCGGTGGAGTAAAGAAAGCCGCCCTGCACGGTGCCACCGGCCACCACACTCCCCGCGGCGGTCACGCTGCCCGCGGCGTTCACGCTGCCGGAGCCGTTGCCGATGGCCACCTGGGGATCGGACTGCTGGGTCCAGCTGCTCCAGCCGCCGGCGATGCTGCCGGAGTTCTGCGATCGCGCCCAGGTCCTGCCGATCGAGGCCCCCGTCATTCCGGTCACGCGCTGCGTCAGGAAGTACACGCCGGTATTGAAGTGCCGGTACACCTCCACGAACACCCAGTCGCCACCGGCCGGCGAATTGGGCAGGCCGGCGCCGTTGTAGCAGCGGCCATCCTCCTGCAGCGTGTTGAGGTCCGCGCTCGTGGGCAGGCATTTCCCGTCGCCTGAGGGCTTCCACCGGCCCGACTGGCAGGACAGCACTCTTCCGGCCCCGTCCCGGGCGATCGCCCCGTTCGTGCCGCAACTGCCGTCGACCGCCTGCACCGCGTTCATGACGAGCGGGGTGTTCATGGCGTTGAGTTCCGGTCGGCCAGGGACCGCGTCGCGCGCCAGGAAGGCCGAAGAGGTGTCGCCGTTTTCGAACCACAGCGCCATCACCGGGTGGCCGGCGGTCACCCGCACGTTGCCGGCACTGCCGTCGCATTTCCTGCCGAGGCTGTTGACCCGGTTGTCGAAGCTCGCGGCCGCAAGGCTCCAGCCACCCACGGCCCCCCTGATGGTCGCAGTGTCCGTCGAGTACACGCCGCCTCCGCTGCCTCCTACCAGGGCGGCGATCTGCCCGAGCGACGGATCGCCCGCTCCGCTGCCACCCTCGGTGATGACCATGGCTTGCAGACGGTTGGCGGTCGGCTCGAATACCAGGGCGCAGGTGCTTTGCCCGAAGGCATTCGCGTTCCGGTAGCCGGCCGGCAGCTTCTGGGCCGCGATCAGTGTCGGCAGGTCGATGATCGCGGGGGTCGTGGCGGTCGCGACCGCCTGCACGGCGGCGTAGTTGTCCTTGATGTAGGAGCGGGCCGCTTCGCCGAAGGAGCGGACCTGGCTGGCGGCCACCGTGTTGCGGGTGTCGTCGGAATACCGGTCGGCCAGCTGGTTGAGCGAGACGGTCACCATGGCCAGCACCGTCAGCCCGAGGATCACCTCCAGCAGCGAGATCCCGCGCTGCGAGTGTGGGCCCGCCGCAGCGTCATGCACCTGCGACCTCGGTGGCATGTTCATTTTCCGACGACCACGATGGCGCCGTTTGGCACTGCCGCGGGCACCGCCACGCCGGTGGCAAACCCGTTCGCGCTCACCAGCACGCCGCCGGCCTTGCGTCCCACCATGAACGATGAGGCCGTCTTGCGATACAGCTGGTCGAGCACCAGGTCCGTCCTTGCGGCGTTGGGCGCCCTTTGGTACACGTAGAGCGCGCTGCCGCCCTGGACCACATTGGTCCAGCGCGGGTCACGCACGTAGCCCCAGCCGAAGGACAGCGCGGCATCCGGGACGGTGCCGGAGAAGCCGGGATTGGCGTTCAGGTAGTCGATCACCGCCTCGCGGTATGCCAAGAAGGATGTCGCTGCTGCGTCCGCAACAACCGCTTCAGCCTGTGCCGTCTGCCGCTGCAGATCCAGCGCACTCGCCACGGCGACGGCGGCGACAAAGAAGAGCGCGATGAAGGTGGGCATGGTCTTCACACCGCCGCGGCCATCCGGCTGCCGACGATCATCCGGTTCTTCTGCAACTGCACGACGTTCTTCAACTGCTCGAACTTGCGCTGCCGGATGATGCTGCGCGCGCCCTGCGCGTCCTCATTCGTCATGAACAGGGGATCGAGCGTGAGCTGTCGCCGGCCGTTGGCGGCGGCCGGCTCCAGCCGCTGATGGACGACCGCGGCCAGGCCAGTGGCCAGCATGCCCAGGACATCTTCGGCGGACGCGCTGTCGGCACTGGCGAGCGCGAAGATACGCTCGATCGCCATCGCGCAGCTGTCGGCATGGGTGGTGCAGACCACAAGCCTGCCGTTGATCGAGGCCCGCAGCGCCTCCAAGGCCGTTTCCGCGTCGCGGATCTCGCCCAAGAATACGATCGAGGGCGACCAGCGCGTCACTTGGCGGCAGGCGTGGGCGAAGCCGCCGCGCTCGACCCAGTGCTGGTAGCACACACCCTCCCCGTGCCTGCCTTCCATTGGCATTTCGGGCGGCTCCTCCACTGTGATGGCGACGCCGCCGAAGCGGGCAATGCGCGAGACCACTAGCGAGGAGGCAGTGGTGGTTTTGCCCTGGCCGAGGGCGCCGCTGATGACGAACAACCCCGTGAGATGCGGCTTCAGCATGGCATCGACCAGCACGGGAGGGATGCCCAGCTCGCCGATGGGCGCGATGCGATCGCTCAGCCGCCGCAGAACGAATACGATCTCCTTGCTGGCGCGCAGCACGGAGGCGCGGTAGCTGATCTCGAAGCAGCGAATCGGGAAGTCCTCCCGCCGCGGGTGCTTTTCACGATAGTCCTCGCAGACCGCCCGCAGCTGCTTCAGCTCCACCACATCGGCCTCGCGGGCAGCAACCGGATCGGGGGCCCCCGGCACGCCCGATAGCCAGGCGCCCACCGCCCCCAGGTAGATGTCGGAAAAGGTGCAGTCCTTGAGAGCCATGGGCCACGTTCCCGCCTCAGGAGCCGGTGAAAACGAGAGTCTGGGTGGCCGCGGTGGAGCAGTCGGCCGAAGCCGTCGCCGGGCTGACCGGCGGGGTTCGGGCAGCGTTGGCGCCGACCTTCACCGCGTCCCAGCCGTTCATGGTCGCCAATCCGATGCAGATGTCGGTCGGGATCGCCGCAGCCGAGACGGTGAACTGCGCGTTGGCGCCGGTCACCACCAGCGCACCATTGAGGCTGTGGGTAACCACGCGGTTGGGCGCGCTGCCGCTCACGGTCATGGTGGTAGGGATCTTCTTGCCGTTGATCAGCACTTCGGTCATGGGCAGTGTGCCGTAGCCGCCCTGGCCGAAATAGAGCGACTTCGTCGAAGCCCGGATGGCGTTGAGGTCGGACCTCATCTGGGTGGTGGTCTGGCTGGACGACGCGCCGCCGAAGGAGGCGAGTGCGCCGCCGACCACCAGGGCGAAGATGACCAGTGCCACCAGGGTTTCGATCAAGGTTAGGCCCGCCTGGCGACGGATGTCATGAGCGGTGCGGTGCGAACAACGCGTTTGCATGAGTGGCTCCTCTTGGTTGATGCCGAAGAAGGCAGGTTGACGAGGCTGCAATGAGGTCCGGCTAGGGTCCGGCGCGCCGCATGATTTCCATCAGCTGCGTCTGCAGGGCGAGAAAGCCCGCGGCCATGAACATGACCAGCAACCCGACCATCAGGACCGCCACGGCGAAGACCAGGTTCATCAGGTTCGTGACGCCCTGCACCGACTCGGTGATCCACTGGTCGCCAAGCGTCCGCAGCGCCAGGTCGAAGCCCGATCGCCGGGCGTACAACCGCAGGTCTGCGATGATTTCGCGGTCGGGGAATTCGTTGCCGCTGCGCTCCAGCGACTCGCCCAGGTCGCGACCGGCGCGCAATCCCTTCAGCGCAGCCTCGCAGCGCACGCGTCCCCATGCCGAAGTATTGCGTCCCAACTGGTCGATCGCAGTCTCGATGCGCATGCCGGCCTGCACCAGCGCCGACAGAGCGATCAGCCAGGAGGAGCCCTGCATGACGCGGTAGATGCTGAAGGGAACGTGGCGATCGAGCAGCACGCGCAGCCGGCCGTTCCAGCGCGGCAGGGCGACAAAGAAGACGGTCACCAGCAGCACCGCTGCCGCCGCGAGCCAGGGTAGCCCGTGCTGAATGAACGCTGCTGCACCGATCATGGTGCGCGCCAGTCCCGTCCAGACCTCCGGCGCGGCGGCCTTCTGGAAGGCCGGGATGATCTTGAAGCCGAAGAAGTACAGCACCGCAAAGGCGACGACCAGCAGGAACAGCGGATAGGCGAGCCCCGACAGCACCGCTGCCCGGATGGCGCTGCCGGCACTGGCGACCTTCACGGCCGACGCGAGGGCCTGCTCGAGGCTGCCCGATTGCTCTCCGGCCACGATTAGCATGGCCTCCTCGGTATTCACCCAGGGCTGCACCATCTCGGACAGCGGGCGGCCGTTGTTTATGCCACGGATCCACTCCTCGATCGCCACCGCAGCGGGTGCCGAGAACTTGCGCAGGCTGCGGATTTCCTGCAGCGCGGATAGGATCGGGATGCCTTCCTTCAGTAGCGTGGCCAGCTTCCTCCATATGCCCTGGCGGGTCTTGCAGTCGCTGCGGAACTGCAGCCGGGCGAAGCCGCGGCGCAGACTCTCAGGCTTCATGGCTTCCCTCCTGCCGCTGACTGACGGTGTCGGCCAGGACATGGAGCGGCCCGACCTCCTCCTCGGCCTGGAAGGGGTCGCACAGTCCCGCATTGATCTTGCCGACCGCGCTGTCCAGCATCGAGGCGTGTCCGCGCGCGCGCCAAGCCGCCACCGCGCTCTGCTTGCGCCCCTTGCGCAGCAACTCCATCAGCTCCTCGTCTGGCGTGACCACTTCCGCCACCACGGTGCGCCCGGCAATCCCCGTACTCTTGCAGTTGGGACAACCGCCGCCGGCGACGAAGGTGTCGGCGACCCGCACGACCGAGAGCACCCGTTCCCGGTCGGCCGCCGGGTAGCGCCGCATTGCCTGGGCAAAGGGCATCTTGCAGTGCGGGCACAGCACCTTCAGCAGCCGCTGGCAGATCAGCCCGGTGACGATCGACGCATCCGTCACGGTGTTGAGCGGCACGCCCAAGTCCACCATGCGGTCGACGATGGAGAACACGCCATTCGCATGCAGCGTGGCCCAAACCTGATGCCCGGTTAGCGCGGCCTGGACCCCCAGTCGCGCGGAGGGCTGGTCGCGGATTTCGCCGATCATGATCACGTTCGGGTCCAGCCGCATAGCCGCCTTGATGGCCGCCTGGAACGCGGCGGAGCGCTCTGCCTCGGTGGTGGCGTTGGCCACCGGCGTCTGCACGATTCCCGGCATCGGGTACTCGGGCGGATCCTCCACTGTGATGATGTTCTTGCTGCCCCTGCACTCGTGGTGGATCGCCAGCAGGGTGCGCTGCAGCGTGGTGGACTTTCCGGAGCCGGTCGGGCCGGCGATGATGTTGATGCCAGTGGGAAGCCGCTTCATCAGCCCTATCAAGCCCACTTGTTGCGGCGAGTAGCCCAGCGCACAGAGGTCGGTCGACTGGCCTGAGCCCTTGTACAGCAGGCGCAACACCATCACGGCGCCGTCCACCTGCGGCGTGGTGGCGATGCGGATGCCGTCCAGGCCTTCGGGCAGCCGGTCGCGACGCGAGATCCGAGCGTCCTGTCGATTGATCGGCTCGTAGGTGGAGTCGGAGATGTCCGACATTGCCATGTAGATGGCCGAACACAGGAGCATGCCCCAGCGGGCCGTGTGTTCCGACTGCTGCTCGAGGTCGTTGTGCACGCGGAAGAACACCCGGGTGATTCCCTGCCGCTCACTGACGCGCAGGTGAATGTCGGAGGCCTGGAGTTCGACCGCCCGGCGGAACATGTCGGTGGCCTGGCGCTGCATCTCGCTGGGCTCGTCGCTGGCCGGAGCCTGTCCGTGGGCGGAGTCGTGCTGGCGCTTTTGCTGGATCACCTCCATGGCCACCGCCGTGACCAGCGGCTGCAGACCACGGGCGCGCAACTGCTGGGTGTAGCTGCGCACCTGCGGATCGAAGGTGTGGTTCCTCGACACGAAGAGCACTCCAGCTTCGGCGTCGAAGAAGGCCAACTTCTCCAAGTCTGAGCTTGATACGACCGAGTCCATCGGGGTCACGCGGGGTCAGCGACTTCCCAGCTGTTGCCGTGAGAAAGCGAACGCCGTGGTGTCTTGCATGAATGAGATTCTGGAACTGGGTCAGGCGCGATCGCGCGCGCCTTTCGCTACCCGAGTGCCTCGTTATTGCGCTCCTTGCTTGTGCGTGGACGGCACGCACAGCCATGACAGCTTGGCGCGCGTAAGGGTGTGACCTCCCACGCGCGCCAAGCGCAAGCCGACGGCGAAGCTGCTTCTCAACGTGCAGGTACTCCCGGCATGCTGGCCGGCAAGGGGAACAGCGGCGCGGGCTGCAGGCCGGTGGCTGCCAAAGGGGTGAGCTCGCGCGTGATGGGATTGCTGCCGAAGGCCAGCCGCTGGACGGTTCTGCCCTTGAGATCGGTCAGAACGACCTCGGTGAGGGCCACCTTGGCCACGCGCCTGTCGTCGATCACGTCACCCGCGCGTACGCGCTGGGTCACACCTCCCGGGAAGACCAGGACCGCCTCCAGCTGGCCCTTCAGCCCCGCGACCGACAGCACCGATGGATTGCCGTTCCTGCTGCCGAACGCGCTCGGGAGGGGATTCACCGGCGCGGCAACGTTGATTTCCTTCTGCTTGCTCGCGATCTTCGCCTTGAGCTCCAGTTGATTGAGCTGTGCCTGCAACAGCGTCATCTGCTCGTTGATGCGCTGGATCTCCGCCGCGGTGCCGGCGCTCATGGCCGAGCCGGGCAAAGGAACAGAGCCCATCGCCGCCGCGCCGCGCATGATCCCGGCGGGCTGCCCCTCCTCCGCGGGAGCCTCCTGACGCGCGTGCGTGGCGGGATGCGCTGCGCTGGCGCGCTGCTGCGCCCCCGCGGGCGCTAGCTGCACCGTGCACGCGAGCACAAAGGCCGCGGCACGCAGCAACTGGAAAGGGGAATGGCTCTCAGGGGCGGACATATTGCACTCCGGAGAAGTGATACAGAGGTAGGCCGTCCTTGCTAAAGGCGAAGACGAGTCTCGTGAACCGCAGGCCGGGCGAATCCAGCAGCCGCGCGGCTTCGACCGGATCGAAAGCCGCCGTGGCCTGCACCGCGGACTCGGCCCAGGGCGGCGGCGGCGCAGGCGGCGGCACCTTCTGGCCCGGCAGCACCGCCACCGCGGCCGGCGCCTGCGGCAATTCCACGTTGATGGTCATGCCGTAGCGCGAGGCCAGATCGAAGTAGCGCAGACGCAGGCCCACGGCGTCCTGCAGCAGCTCGGGGCGCAGGCCCGAAGGCGGGGGCAGCACCGGCACGGACACCGTGGCGCTCAGACCGTCGGGCGCGATGACCGCGTTCGGGCGCACGGCGCGCAGATGGCTCACCCAGGCCGCGTCGCCGCCCCTGACCCAACGCACGCTCAGTTGCCCGTTCTCGCAGGCGGCGCCATCGAGCTTCCAGTTGCCGGCGGTCGTGCCGACGCGCGCGAACGCCTGGGCACAGGCACTGGCGAAGATCGGGGCACTCGGCATGGCCGGCCACGGCGGCGGCAGCGGCGCGCCGGCCGCGTCCGCGCGGATCTTCTCGGCGACCTCCTGTTCGGCTTGCAGGCGCTGCGCCTGCGCCACGGCGGCGACCAGCGCCTGCTTCTTCTGCCACGTGGTCAACCCATACACGCTCGCGATAGCCAGCGTCGCCAGCACGCACGCGACCAGCGCCAGCCGCCCCACATCGAGCTTGAGTTCCTGCAGCTGCCACGGACGCGGCTTCTTCAGGACCTCGGGCGTGATGAAGGCGTCCAGCTCGCGCTGCTGCGCGTCGCGCAGGCCCCACTCCTGCGGACAGACCACCAGGTCCCAGCCACCGAAGGACTTGTCGCCGCGCAGCCGCTCGCTGATCTCCTGCTCGGGCCCGACGATGTCGCCGTCGGCGAGGATCACGCCGTCGCGCACCGCCACATAGACAAAGTCCTGCGGCGGCTCGGCAAGGCGCAGCGCCACCAGGACGCTGCGATGCCCCTCGCGCGCCAGGGCATCGGCAATCACCGCCGCCACCGAGATCTGCCCCGCCCGGCCGCCCTGCCCCTTGCTGGCCAGGCCCACGTGCGGCGCTTCATCGCCGCGCAGGAGCTTCAGGTCAGCGTCGCCTGCGGCGGCGTAGGCCAGGATTTCCTTCGTGCGGGCCGAGCCGGTGCCCTGCAAGGGGTGCCAGACCAGGCCGGCGACGGCTTCGAGCCGCCTGCCCTGGGCCTCCAGTTCGATCAGCTTCATGGCGCGGTTCTCCTGCGCGTTCAGAGGGACAGCACGGGCTGGATCAGGATGACCAGCATGGTCCGCTTGGTGCTGCCGCTGCGGTTGCCCATCAGGGCGTTCTCCGGGTGTCCCACGCCTTCGGCCACGGCCGACAGGTTGTCCTGGTCGAAGCCCGCGACCACCAGCGTCTCGTTGGAGGCCAGCCGCACCCGCTGGATGAAGCTGCTGGTGCTGACGTCCGGGGCCTCGATGGTGTTGCCGCCCGAGCTGATGGTCTTCATCCGCAGCAGCGAGGACAGGTCCACCGAGTACTGCAGCAGCAGCTCCTTGCCGTCCACGATGTGCGGCACCAGGGTCATGGAAAAACCAGTGCTCACCGTTCCCGGGGTGAGCGCGGTGGTGCTGCCGACGTTGGGCGTCTGCGTGACCGAGCTGGAGGCGAGGTAGGACACGCGGCGGCCGACGTTGACTGGGACGGGCTGGTTGTTCAGGGTCACGACGGTGGCCGAGGTGAGCTCCGTCACCCGGCCCTGGGTGGACAGGGCGGACAGCAGCGCGCTGCTGCCGGCCCAGCGGCTGCTCGAGGTACTCGGCGCCGACAGGATCAGGTTGCCCACCCCCTCGGCGGTCGTGGCGGCGGTCCTGAACCCGACGGCGTAGGGGCTGGACGCGGTGAGCTTCCGGTACACGGCATCCCACTGGATGCCGTAGGTCTCGCCCTCGTTCAGCTCCACCGACAGCACGCGCACGGTGACCGACACTTGGCGGTTCAGCGCCGTGTTCTGGTCGGCCACGTATTCGGTCACGCGCTCCAGGACGGCCGGCGTGTCGGTCACAGTGACCGTGCCGGTGGCCGGCGAGGCGACCACCTTGCCGCCGGGCCCGAGCATCTGCTTGATGGCCGATTCGATGGCACTCCAGACGGACAGGCCGGTGAAGCCCACGCCGGTCGAATTCACCGTGCTGCCGGATTGCGTCGCCGTGCCGCCGCCGCCCGCGGCGCCGCCGGCCGCTGCGCCGGCGCCGCCACCGCCGCCGGTGTTCGCGCCGGCGTCCACGCTGCTGGAAAGGCGGGTGTCCCCCGGCAGCGCCGCGATGCGGAAGGTCCTCGAGTCGAGCAGGAAGAAGCGCAGCGCCGGCCCTTCGCTCTTCCAGTACACGCCGTAGTAGGCCGCCACCAGGTTCATGAAGCCCGTGAGGCTGCCGGAGTACATCGCCGAGAACGGTGAAATCGGCGTGATCGGCCCGGAGGGAGGAGGACTGAGCGTGTTGAAGGGCGAGCCGAACCCGGACGGCAGGGGCCCTCCAGGCGGCCGGAGGCCGGCCGGCCCGCCGGGAGGCGGCAGCGACGCCGCAATGGGCAGCGCCGCGGGAGCGCCCGCCGCCGTGGCACCGAGGAGGTCGGCGCCCACGACAACAGGCAGGCCGGACAGCGAGGTCACGGTTCCGGCGATCTCGTTCAAGTTGGCGAACTGCTGGTTCAGCTCGATCTGCACCGCATCCGTCATCTCCCTGCCCGAGTCCCGCGCTGCGCGTTCCATCCTGCGCAGGGCAATCCAGCTGCCGTCGCTGTAGGCGACCGGACTGCTCTGGGCTGGCGCGGGCGCGAGCAGCTTCTCGATCTGCGTCTTGTTGGCCTGCACCCTATCGTCGATGACCTGCCGGCTGGCCGGGCCGGCGCAAGCCGCCAGCAGGCCAGCGGCTGCGAGCATCCAGGTGAGCTTGCGCTTCATGTCAGTACTCCGAAACGCGCACGGTGCGGTTGCCGCGGTAGAACACCGCGCGCATGCGCGCGCCCGCCTCGTTGGCTCCGTTCAGGAACGCCTCGACGGCGGTTTCGAAGCTCCCGGCCAGGACCATGTCGCGCTCCACGACGTACATCGGTGCCTCCCACACCAGGTCCCAGCCATGGCGCTGGCCCCAGGCCCGAAGTTCATCGAAGACCGGCCTGCCCTTGTGCAGTACGAGTGCCACTTCTTCCGGGCGGGCAGGCGGGGGTGGCGACGGCGTGAAGGGCGCCAGCGGCAGCGCTTCCACGGCAGGCTTGACCGGGAAGTCGTCGGCGGAGGTGCGCACCTGCGCGCAGGCGGCCCGCCCGGCCAGCAGCGTCGCGACGACGAACAAGGCTTGGACCAGGTGATGGCGCATGGAGACGGGCCTTCCCGCATCAGTAGGAGGAAACGACGAGGGTGTTGTCGCCGCGGGTGGTGGCGCGCAGGCGGTAGCCCGCGGAAGCCAGCTGCTGCATGAGGAATTGCGCGGCCGACGGGAAGTCGGGCTGGTGGATCACCGCGTCGCCGGTGACGGCGACCTGTTCCCGGGCCGACCAGACCACGCGCCAGTGGGTTTCCCCGCCCCAGCGCGCAAGGGTGCCCGCCACCGTGCGGTCGCCGGGCAGCATCTGCCACTGCCGTCCCTCCTGCGCCATCGCCGCGGTCCCCGTCCCGGCGCGCGCCGGGGCGTTCGGCGGCAGCGCAGGCGCTGCGTTGGGCGGCTCGGTGCCGGCAGCAGTGAAGCGGATCACCCGGTTGGCGTAGATCGTGACCTCCAGCGCATAGCCCTTTTCGCGCAGGCCGCGCAGCAGCTGGTCCATGGCCTCGGTGAGGGTCTGCCCGCGCAGCATCGCCTCGCCGATGATCGGCGCGTCCAGCTGCGCAGGCGCATTCCAGACCAGCTCGTACTGCAGCGACTGGGCCCAGCGCCGCACCGCCTGCGAGACGGTCCGGTCGGCTGCCGACAGCGTGAACCCGCCTGCCAGGCTGTCGGAAGCGGCGGCGCTCGGCGACTGCGCTGCGGGCACCGCGGCCTGCGACCGCGCCAGCAGCGCCTGCGCCTGCGCGCGATCGAGCACGCCGTAGCGCACCAGCGCCTCGATGTTGCCGGCCACCGCGGGGTTGACGGCACGGCGGGCAGCGAGGCTGGAGCCGGTAGCCAGTGCGGCTGCCGCAGCGGGCTGCATCGCCGGGGCGTGCTGGGGCGTCTGCACCAGCAGCGTCGACCCCCAAAGCCTTCCCTTGGCGCCAGGCTTCATGACGCCGGTGCGCAGGGTGATGCGCTCGCCGCCGATGCCAGCCTTCACGAGGGCGTCGCGGATCGCGTCGGCCCGTGCGCGCTCCAGGCCCTCCTTGTAGCTGTCGTCGTCGCGGCCGATGACGCTGAACGTGGAGGCGGGAGCGGCGCGCGCGGCGATGCGGGCGATGAAGCGCTGGGCGTCGCGGGAGAGCAGGTAGGCGCCGCGGGCAAAGCCGATCGAATGCTCCACTGGTTCGCTGCGTTCGGGCCAGTACACCCGGTCACCGCGCGCCGGCGTGGCGTAGCTGTTGCGATCGAGCGCCTGCTCGGAGCCCGTTGCCAGCCCCACCGGGGCAATCGACGCCACCAGCCGGCCACCGGCCGGTAGCGCGCCTGCGGGCCGGTACGGCTGGGTCATCCCGCTGGCAGCCAGCGCGCTCACCGGCGGCGCGTCCGCGCGGCTGGCGCCGCCGTGGACCACCTGCGCCTGCGCGCGCCCGACCTGCAGCAGGAACTGGCCATGCACCTGCGGCACGCGCACATAGGGCCCCTCGTGCGCCGGCACGACCAGCTCCGGCACGCCGGAACGCAGCGCGAAGATCGCCGGCACCGGCTCGCCGGCGCGGAACTGGAAATAGGTGTTGCGGCCGTCATCGAACACCTGCACGGGCCGCGCGCGCTGCTCGCCGCCAAGCAGGTAGTCGAAGTCGTAGCGACCGACCGCCGGCGCGCCGGCCGCCGGCGCCAGGGAACACATGCCGGCGACGAACAGGCCGACAGCCGTGCGGGAAATCGAAAGACCTTGGTTCATGATCTTCAGCGCGGCGTGTACTGGGCCGGAAACACCATGTCCGAGACGACCTCGACGTTGATGCGCGTGCCCTGCTCGATGGTGATGGTGGGAGGGATGACGCGGTTGCGTTCCAGCACGCTCTTGCTCACGTCGGCCAGCACCTGGCCGGCGGCCGTGACCGGGCCGGAGGAACCGATCTGCGTGACGCTGGCGGGCTGCCTGGCGCGATCCGCCAGCACGGCGATCAGCAGGCTGGTGCCGAACATCTTGAGGAAATGGTTGTCGACCTGTCCGCTCATGCCCGCCGCACCGGCGAGGTCGGCGCCAGCAGCGGCCGGCAGGTTGAACGAGTAGCCGTTCGGAAGCACCAGCCGCTCGAACGCGAACATCAACCGGCTCTGGCCGACCTGCACGCCGGAGTCGTACTTGCCGATCAGGGCGGCTCCCATCGGGATCAGCAGGCGGCCGTCGCCGTCGAAGACATTGGTGCTGACATAGGCGGTGATGCGACCGGGCAGGTCGGAGTTGATCTGCCGGCCCAACACGGCGGGGATGATCTTGCCCTGGCGCAGCACCAGCCGCGTGGGCGCCGGGTAGCCGGTGATCACGCGGGCCGCAGCCGCGCCGTCGCGCGCGTATTCACGCACCCAGTCCTCCTTCGACCGCAGCGCGCCGGGGCCCGCCTGGGCCGAGCGCAACTGCTGCGCGAAGGCCTCGATCTGCCCCGCGATAGCGGCGCTGGGTGCTTGCGAGTCGGACGGCGCCGCCGGCGCGGGCGCCTCGATGAACCCGGGCCCGGCGCGGTTGGAGCCGGGTGCGCGGGGGTCTGCGTGCGGCGCATCCGAGTCGGTGACGAGCGCCTTCGCCATCCGGGTTTGTGCCTCGAATTCCAGGTCCTTGTCGCCACCGCGCGGCGTCGGCGTGGGCGCCGGCGCCGCTGCTGCTGCTGGCGCCGCCCCTGTCCTGAGCGGCGTCTTGCGATCGAAGAACGCGCTGCTGTCGTCGCTCCGGCGAACCGCCTTCGGGATGGCCGGCATCGCCGGCGGCAGCGGTGCCATCGGGTCGGAAGCGCGGGCGGCCGGTGCGGCGCTGCCCCTGGCCCTGCGCGCGGCTTCCGCCTCCTCGTCCTTTAGCATCTGGTCGCTGCCGGTCTTCTGCAAGGGGCGCGCCTCGCGGGCTGCCGGCGCGGCCTGCGGCGCCGGTGCCGTGTTGGACAGCACCAGCGAGGAGACCGAGGCGAGTGCCAGCACCAGCGCGGCGAGCACCGCGAGAGTGGACTTGCGCAGCGGCACGCCCGGCCGCGACGGCTCGGGGTCGAGGATGGTTTTCTCGGAGATCGCCATCTCAGGGCGCCTCCCCCGGGGGGCTGAAGAAGCTGCGCCTGGGCGCCGCCTTGGTGATGCGCACCTCCTCGCGCCCCAGCTTGAGGACGGCAGCGGGCAGCAGGCGCTGCGCGACCAGGTAGTCGCCCCTGAGCTCGAAGTTCACCAGGCTATAGTCCTGGTTGGCAACCACCGCGAACAGCGCCGGCAGCTCCTGCAGGTTGGCCGGCAGCTTGAAATAGGTGAAGCGGCCGTCGTCGAACACCACGCGCGGCCGGAACACGGCATCGCCGCTGATTTCGTAACCGAAGCGCAGCTTGTCGGGCGCGATCCCGCCCTCGGCGCCGCTGGCGGCCTGCTGCGGCAGCGGCGCCGCAGCCTGGGCCGCAGGCGCAGCCGCCTTGTCCTGCGCCTCGGGCAGGCCTTCCATGGTCAGTGCCAGCTCTGCGCTGTAGGCCCAGCTCACGCGCTGGTACCACTTGCGGCCGTCGCCGGTGGAGCGCAGCACGAACTGGTAGCTGCGCTTGTCGGTCAGGACGGTGAGCGAACTCTCCTGGCCTTCGTAGCGGGGCTTCACGAACAGGTTCCTGCGGTTGCGCGTCGGCGTGAACTCCCAGTTGGCGGTGTCGCCGGCCGCCACCGACTGGATCGCCTCGTCGGCGGCGAACTGGATGTGCGTCACCGCCTTGGGCTTGGCGAGAATCAGGTAGGTGTTGTCGGGGTCGTAGACGAACTCCACCAGGCGCGAATCGCCGCGCAGCGGCGTGGCCGGCAGCTCGGCGCGCGCGGGCGGCAGCCCGCCGCACAGCGACACGCCCGGCAGCGCCAACGCCAGAACGCGGGCGAAGGCCTGGCTGCGCCAGCTCACTGCGCGCGCTCCTCGCTGTCGGAAAAGAAGGTGACGTACAGGCCCAGCGGGTTGGCCAGCAGGTCGGATTCCTGCGTCGGCGGCAGCAGCCGGTAATTGAGCGTCACCCGCATGCGCCTGGAGCGCACGGATTCGGCGCCGCCGGTGCCCGCGCGTTCGCTCGTGACGACATAGATGAAGGCGGTGCCTTTGCGGGAGACGTCGACCGCCACGACCTTGGCCTCGCGCACCATGTCGGGCTCACTGCGCATGCGCTCGTAGATCCTTTCGCGGGCGCGGAACTCCGCGAACTGCGCCACGGCCTTGTCGGCGCTGCGGGCGTTGGCCCAGCGAAGCGCCTCGCCGGAGCGAAGCGGGTCGATCGCGTAGACGGCCTCGGCCCAACGCGCGAGCTCCGACTTGACCACCGCCGTGTTGGGATCGATGCGGTCGATCTGCACCGGCTTGTTGACCACCCCGCTGGCGGGATTGACCTCCACCACCCAGGGCCGCACTTCCTTGAGCGGGAAGATGGCCGCCACCGAGGCGATGCTGGCGAGCGCGACCGCGATGCAGCCGCAGGCGAGCAGGAAGGAGCGGTTGGCGTTCACCTGCGCCGAGCCGTAGATCTCGGCGAACGCGCGCTCGGCCTGCTCGTACAGCGACGCCGGCGTGTTGGTCCCGCAGTGCAGGTAGGAGCCCGACAGCCTGGGGCCCTCGGGCGGCGACTTCTTGCGCAGTGACTTCAGGAGGGCCATGTCGAAACCTGTGGCTTCATGCTAGGAGCGGCGGTGGGGTTTCACCGGCGGCGCAACAAGGGGTTTCCATGCCGTTGGCGCGATTTCGCGCCGTCGCCGCGCCCACGCGGCGCAGCGCGGCGCGAATCAGAAAACGGTGCGCAGCAGCACGCGTGCGAGCCCGAACAGGGCCAGCGCCAGCCCGAAGGCGCCGACGCTAACGGCGATCGGATGCTGGCTGGCCAGCGCAACGACCGCGTGCCGCACGGCAATCGCCGGATCGGCCTGCAGCAGTCGGGAGCGCGCCGCCTTGAGCGCCGTCGCCTCGCCATCGGCGTCGACGTTCTCCAGGGCCTCATCGAGCAGGAGCAGCTGGGTCCAGGCCGGTTCGCGCGCGATCTGCCGCAGCCAGTCCTCCAGCGTCTCTTCGCCGGGCAAACCCGGGCCTGGGGTATGCACATCGGCTGGAGAAAGGACCGGCGCAGCCGCAGGCGCAGCCTGGGCGAGCCGTTGCAGCACCGAGCACAGGCGCATCCGGTCCTCGGCGGGCAGCGCCAGTGCGCCTGCGAGGACTTCGGTGAACTGCGATGGCGCTGGCGCCGGCATCACGGTCCTTCATCGAAGGCGAGCGCGGGCGCTGCCGCTGCGCCGGCGGCCTGCCGGTCCGGTTGCCCACGGGACGCCCCGGAGCCGCAGGCCTTCAGGGGCAGGACCGTTATCCGCGGCCCGTTCACGACCTGCCAGGACAGCAGCGCGTTCCACAGCAGTGCCGCGTAACGCGCGTTCTGGCAGGCCGAGGTGCTGTGGTAGCTGGCGATCCCGAACCAGGAATTTCCGTGCTTGCGCAGTTGCCGGGCGAGGTGCCAAGCGGCGACGTAGGTGGCGACGCAGCCGTCCATGAGGTCGGCGGGTGCGATGCCCCAGGAGGCGAGCTCGGAAAAGTGCACCGAGTTGATCTGCGCCATTCCGAGGTCGACGGAGCCGTTGGCGTTGCGGTTCACGGCGCCCGGATGGAAGTCGCTCTCGACCTTGAGGATCGCGCGCAGTACCCAGGGATCGACGCCGTGGTACTGCGAAGCCGGCGCCACGCATGGGGCCGGCTCGGCGTAGTTCGAAAGGAGCCGCCCGGTCGCGCCCCCCTGCGCGGCCGCCATGGCGCCAGGAGCGAGCAGTGCAGGAATTGCACAGGCGATGCGGAACGCGGGGGACATGGCGAGCAGACTGATCCTAGACACCGACCTTGCCTGCTCGCGCCGGCGCAACGCGCGTTCAGGCGCGCGTTGGCCCGCGCTGCCGGGCGGCCCGGATGCCGCCGCGCCGCTCACGGACACCGAAGGCGGAGCTCTCGTGGACGGCAGCGCATCAGGCCTGTGGTGGACTTCGATGCGCCCCCGCGGGATCACCGGCGGGTGCGGGCAGGCCTCGGGCCCGCCCCGCATCGCCGCCCCGGTCGCAATGTCGGCTCCGCACGGGAAAGCGATATCGACGCCGGTCTCCCTGAAGGAGAGCGCGCCCAGGGATCCCGAAGAGGCAGTACCAGCGCGGCGGATGGGGATGCGAGCCAGTGAATTGGCGCATTCGGTCAAATTATCGTATTATCTATTCATCTTTCTATTCTCAGGCCCTACTCTCCCTGGGCGGGTGGCGCTTCTTATCCATTCATGGGTGACCTCACCGATCGCGTGCGTAAGGCCCTCAGGGGTGCCGGCGCTGCGACCAGCGCCGATCTGCAGGAGATCTGTGCGGCAAGTCAGGCCTCCATCTCCCGGGCCTTGAGCCCCCTGCTCGCAAGTGGGGAGGTGCTCAGGGTCGGGCGCGGGCGCAGCCAGGCCTATGTCATGCCGCGCCGGGTGGATCGCGTGAGCAGCACCGGCACCATTCCGATCACGAAGATCGATCGGGCGGGCAAGGCGTCTGAGTTCGGCACGGTGATTCCGGTGGTCGAGGGCCGCTGCTGGGTCGAGGAGTTTGACGAGCCCCTGACGCAGCTGCATGGGGGACTCCCCTGGTTCCTGGCAGACATGCGCCCTCAGGGCTTTTTGGGTCGGGCATTTGCGCACGCGCGCAAGGACTTCGGGCTGGCCGAGAACCCGGAGCACTGGAGCGATGACGATGTCCTGAAGGCGCTTTGCCAGGCCGGAGAAGACCTTCCGGGAAATTTGATCGTCGGAGAAAGGTCGTTCGCCCGGCACATGCACGCAGCGCCTGCGCAGCGGGCCACGCCGCACGACTACCCGCAGCTGGCAGAGCTCGCGATGCGTGGCGCACTCCCCGGATCGTCCGCCGGCGGCGAGCAGCCGAAGTTCTGCACTGCGCGGGAGGCGGACGGCCACCCCGTGCTCGTGAAATTCTCGCCTGCGGGCACTTCGGCGGCCGACCGGCGCTGGGCCGACCTGCTGGTCTGCGAACACCTGGCCTTGACAGTGCTTCTCGACGCTGGCGTGCCGGCAGCCTCGACACGGTTGTTTGAAGGCGGGGGCCGCGTGCTGCTGGAGGTGGAGCGCTTCGATCGGACGCCGCAGGGCCGCATCGGCATGGTGTCGCTGCTCGCATTCGACGCCGAGTACATCGGCCACATGGACAACTGGGCTGCCTCGGCGGAGCGGATGGTGACGCGCGGACTGATGCGCACTGCGGATGCCGAGCGTCTACGACTGCTGGAGGCCTACGGACAACAGATCGGCAACACCGACCGCCACTACGGGAACATATCGCTGGTGATCGACCAGCGCGGCAACTGGCAGCTCGCGCCTGCATACGACATGCTGCCCATGATCTACGCCCCCGTCGCGGGAGAGATCGTGCCGCGCGACGGGTTCGATCCAGCCCGATTCGTCCCGTCGGCGCAGACGCTGCGGGTCTGGGATCAGGCGCGTGAGCTGGCGACGACGTTCTGGTCGCGTGCGGCGCAGGACCGCCGGATTTCGGAGGAGTTCAGGGCAAGCGCTCAACGCCATGCCGAGAGCTTGAGGTCTCGCGCGGAGCTGCAGCAGCCAGCGGCTGACGAGCCCGCGTTCCAGAGGGAGCGTCCAAGCTGACGGTGAGCGCGATCGCCCGACCAAGTTTGAGAAGGATGCGTCCAAGTCCGCTGCATGAGGCACCGGCAGGTCGCGGTCGATGCCGCGGAGTCTTGTGGCACAAGAAAGAACTGGGAACCGGACCATCTGCTGCCTGACAGCCAGCGGAAAGAAGAAGGCCGCCCCTCCCGGGCGGCCTTCTTCTTCCTGATGGTGTCATCTACTGGATGTCCTGCTTCTTGGCGATCTCATTCTCCGTTGCGATGCGAACGACACGGCTCAGCCAAGCGGCGCCGATGATGACGACGACGGCGAAGACCGTGTAACCGGAGATGGGACCCATGAGGTGGTATTCCATGAGAACTGTCCTTGGATTCTAGGCTCCTGACGGTCACTCCTCAAGGAGGCCGCCAGGCTTGCTTACTGGTGTCGACCGCGTCGAGGCCGCCGCGCCGCAGCTGCTCGCGCCCGCTGCTCGGTCCGGAGCGATTCGCGCGCGGCGATCCGGGCGGCGTGCAGCTGCGCGCCGGCCTCGTTGTTCGCGAGAACTGCCGCGTGGCGACTCAGGCGCACAAAAAGGACGCCGCAGAACAGCCCCACCAGAATGCCCAGCCGCTGGTCGAGCAGCGTCTCTCCGCTCGAGCCGTACAGAACACCGACCGCCGGACCGATGAACATGATGTTCGTGGTCACGCCGATGATGGTGTTCACGTGCTCGCGGCACGCAAGTACCTGAAGCAACGGGCGCATCACCCAGTCGGCGAACAGCGCCTGCAAGGCGCTTGCATTCGCCGCCACACACAGCACCGTGCATGCAAGCGCCGGTGCCAACACCACCAGGAGTTCGACATGGAGTGCTTCCATGATCTTCCCTCCGTGGTGAGTCAGTTGAATCAAGCGGGCCGGGATGGCCCACTGGCTTGGACCTACAGCCGTCTAGCGACGGCCTCTATCCATCACCAGGAACGGTTGACACACTGCCCGAAGCATCGGATCGCTCATGTGACCGCCTGCGCATTACCGGCACGCGGTTTCACGTACGGCAAGCTCCGGTTCGGCTCCCAACGGGGCAAGTCGTCCAGCACGAGGCGCGCCGGATTCACGTTGTAGGTAGCACAGGGCACAATGAACCCCGCCGTCGCCTCGTCTTTTCTGCGCCAGCCACAGGCATAGATGTGACCGGCAGGAACATCCCAGGCCCAGTCGCCGAAGCCGCAGGTCACCACGAAGCTGTCGACGGTCCTGGCCTCCCATTCGCGCTGCTCAAGCGCGCGGGATGTGGATGCGGTCAGCACGCCGCCGAAGTGGGCGACAAACGCCTCCGGAAAGTTGTGTTGCAGGATCTCTCTGGCCTGCAGCACGTGGTCCGGATGGAAGAAGCGCGGGAAGGCCGTCGCCGGCGCGGCCCAGGCCTGGTCCTCTTCGAACCATCGGTAGCCGTCACTCTGTGTGCCCAGCGCCGCCAGCTCACTTGGCATTTCGAGCTCGAGGCTCACGGCGAAGCCGCCGTGCGTCGGGGTGGTCACCCGCAAGATCTTGCCGGCGGGGTGATACGAGTGGACAGCGTCGGCCACGCCCCAGGGGGTATGGAAGGTTTTCATCGGAAGGCCTTTCTGCGGCGCCGGCGCTTCCGCCAACCGCGAAAGGCATCGGCCGCGGTTGGAAGGTCAAATCCGGCGGATGCCGCCGGGGGGCCTGTGTAGGCCATGTCGAAGGCGTGCGAGGCGCACGCGCCGCCGCCGATTGGCGAAAGACGCAGGTAGTCTGCAGCCGTCGCCACCGAGCTGCAAGCACTTGGGGCCACCCGCGCACCGATCGCGGGTGCTGGCGCCCATCGAGCACTCAGGCGATGTGCGCAGTCACGAGGTTCTCGATCGCGTCAGATTCCTGATGAGGCCAGAGGTGATTGCGTTCCGGCCGGCTGCAGTTGGCCCGAGCATCCCTGCCCCACGCTCGCACTGAGGCGTTCTGTGATGCACCAGATCTCGGCGCGCAGGATGACAGCGTCTACTGCGGCACCGAAATGATCGGCTTGGCGAGGAGGTCGGCCGCCGCCCGCGCGAACAGGTCGGGCGTACCGAAGCCGCCAGCCTTCGTCATGAGCCCGATCGCCCGGCCGCGCACCACCGCGCGGCCGTGGACCACACCGGGATAACGCGACCCGTACACGTCGATCGCGGCGGCGCCGAAGCGCTCGAGAATGGCCCGCGCGGTGTCGCCGCCGGTCATGAACAGGCCGATCTCTTCCTGGGGCGCCTCCGCGAGCAGGTCCTCCGTGAGCTGCGCAAGCCGCGCCGCAACATGCCCTGCCTCCAGGGCGGGCGGTTGGCCGAGTCCTTCGACGTGCACGAGACCAACCGTCGCGGCCTTGAGTTTCGGTGCGAGCACGCGGACTTCGCCCGACAGCGGAAGCACGACGGTACAGACCGGGTGCTGCGCGACCAGCGTGCGGACCTGCTCGGCGCTGCGCGCGCTGTACGAACCCACCACGAACCACAGGCGTTGATAGGTGGGCTGCGCGTCGGCCGCCGCGGATCCGGCGGCGCACACCTGCCTCGCGACGGCTGACGCAAGCCCGGACGATCCTGCGAGCAGTACATGCCGTGCATCGGCGAGACCGAGCTGGGCGACCCGGTCAAGGTCGGATTCGTCTGCGGCGTCGGCCACGTAGAGCGTCCGCCGTTCGGCGGCGGGAAGCTGTCGACAATCTGCGGCCGGGAGCGAGCGCACTTCCCATCCCGGCACGCTGCTGCACAGCATGTCGGCCAAGGGCCGATCACCGACCCTCTGGTCATTCACAAACAGCCATCCGTCGCGCAGCACCCGCCCCTGTTGCGGAGCAGCCGGCGCGATGAGCGCGCAGTGGCGACCGCTGGCAGTGAGCGCCGCCACGATCTCGGCGCCGACATTGCCTCGCAACGTGGAGTCGATCTTCTTGAACAGCAGCATCCCCGCAGCGCTCAGGCGACCCATTGCGGCACTGACCGCGGACGCTGCATGCGCGGGCGCCGCCTCGCGCGTGTGCGTGTCGATGGAGAGCACCGACGCATCGCTTCCCTCGACCGGATCGGCGGCTGAACCCGCCTTGAGCAGCACCCGGGTGGGCATTCCGCGGTCGGCAAAGGACGCCGCGGCATCCATGGCGCCTGTGAGGTCGTCGGCGACGATCCCGACGCGCATGGCTAGTGCCTGGCCGCCGAGCTCGTGCCGACAAGGCGGCGGGCATAGGCGATCGCAGCCAGCATGTTCACGTGCTTGGCCTTGCCGCTCCACGCGATGTCGAACGCTGTCCCGTGGTCGACGGAGGTGCGCTGGATCGGCAGGCCCAGCGTGACGTTCACCGTCTCGTCGAAGGCGACCAGCTTGGCTGGAATGTGGCCCTGGTCGTGGTACTGCGCAACGACGAGATCGAATTCGCCACGCATCGCGCGATAGAAGACCGTGTCGCCCGGAATCGGCCCGGCGACGTTCAGGCCATCTCGCCGCGCCTGTTCGATCGCGGGCCCGATCTGTTCGATCTCCTCGCGACCGAACAAGCCCCCTTCGCCGCTGTGCGGGTTGAGCCCGGCAACGGCGAGCCGGGGTTCGGCGACACCGAGCCGCCGCAGGTGAGCATGACCCTGTCGGATGGTGGCCAGCACGCGTTCGGTGCTGGCCCTGTGCACGGCGCCGGCGAGGGAGACGTGGGTAGATACGTGCAGGGTTGATAGCCGGTCCGACGCCAGCAGCATGAACGAAGACTTCGCCCCCGTCAGGTGCGCCAGCAGTTCCGTGTGGCCCTCGAACTTGTGACCGGCTTCGTGCAGCGCTGCTTTGTTGATCGGCGCGGTGACGATCACGCCGATGCGCTTGCTCAGCGCGGCGTCCACGGCCGACGCGATGCAGGCGTACGCGCAGGCACCGCCGGCTGCGGAGATCTTCCCGTCGCGCACGGTACCCAAGCCGCCCGGAACAGCAACGTCGTGGATGCGGACCTCGCGCGAGGCAAGACCATCCGCGCCGTCGCGGGAGCTGAATCGCAGGTCGGTTCCCAGCAGCGCATTGGCACGTTCCAGCAGGGCGCGGCTGCCGAACACGATGGTGGCGCGACGCTGCACTTCCGGCAGATCGGCCAGTGCCTTGCAGATGATCTCCGGGCCGACGCCCGAGGGATCACCCATCGTGATCCCGACATTTTCGATGGCCATGCGCGATGTCTTACTGCGGACTGATCTTCGCGGCGGCGGCCACCTTGGACCACTTTGCCGTCTCAGACTTGATGTAGGCTGCGAACTGCGCTGAATCCCTGGGATCCGGCTCGGCGCCCAGCGAAGCCAGCTTCTCCTTGATTTCCGGCGCCTGCACGATGCGGGTCAGCTCGGTGCTCACGCGGTCCACGATGTCCTTCGGAGTATTCGCGGGCGCCAGGATGCCGACCCACACGCTCACCTGGAAGTCGGCCAGGCCTCCGGACTCGGCGACCGTCGGAACTTCGGGCGCGAGGGCGGTGCGCTTCGCGCTGGACACCGCCACTGCGCGCAGCTTGCCGGACTTGATGTGCGGCAGCGCCACCGGCAGGGTCGGGAACATCATGGGCACCTGCCCCCCGATGACGTCGGTGATGCCCACGGCATCGCCCTTGTACGGGATGTGCACCAGATCGATGTCGGCCAGCACTTTCAGCAGTTCCACGGTGAGGTGGTTGGAGGTGCCGTTGCCTGCGGAGGCGTAGCTGATCTGGCCTGGCTTCTTCTTCGCCAGCGCGATCAGGTCCTTCACAGAGTGGACCGGGAATTCAGGATGGACAACCAGAATATTAGGTGCCGCAGCGAGCAGTGCGACCGGCGCGAAGTCCTTCAAGGGGTCGTACGGCAGCGCCTTGTACTGGCTGGGCGCCATCGAGATGTTGCTCACCGAGCCGAGCAGCAACGTGTAGCCGTCCGGCTTCGCCTTGGCCACGGAGTCGGCGCCGATGGTTCCGCCCGCGCCCGCCTTGTTCTCCACGATGACCGGTTGGCCGAGCGCCTCGCCGAGTTTTTGGCCGACCACGCGAGCCACGATGTCGTTGATGCCGCCGGGAGCGAAGCCCACCACGAGCTTGATCGGCTTGCTGGGGAAGGATTCCGCCTGCGCCGGCACGCCGGCAAGGGCCGCGAGGGCCATGGCTCCTGCCGTCAGGAGCCGAGCGAGTTTGAACTTACCCATTTCAGGTTTCCTCGGTGAATTGGATGGGAGGGGCGGAATGCACAGCGGCAAGCCGCGCGGCTTCGTCAGGCGGGAAGCGCATGCTTCTCGATGTTGGCGTGCGGGGCACCCTCCGGCAGCCGTACGGGCACGCCCTGCTGCTCGAGGATCGCCTGCACTTTCGCGACCGGCGGATGCGCCCAATCGGCGGCGGGGTCCGCGGCCATCACGGCGCCCAGCACGCCTGCGGCCTGCCCGGCCAGGCCGGTGGGAGCCATGTTGCGCTGGAACTTGTCCACGTCGTGCGTGAACGAGGAGCAGCGGCCAGCGACGATCAGGTTCGTGATCCGCTTGGGAAGCATGCAGGACAGCGGGAATTCGTAGCGCATTAGCTTCAGCGACAGCTCGCGTGCCCACTTGTCAGCGCTGGATCCCTCGTGGCCGAAATCGGGGCCATGCAGTTCGGCTGTCCCGTAGTCGACCGAAGTCATGACGCCCACGGCGTCGGCGAAGCGCCTGCCGTCGCGGATGTCCTCGTAGGTCAGCGTGCAGCGTCCCTCGATCCGGCGGGTCTCGCGAACGCCCAGGTAGGCCGAGGTGTCCACCAGGAAACTCTTCTCGAAGCCAGGCAGCAGTTCGCGGCAGGTGCGCACGATCTGGCGCAGCTGGTCCCGGCCCTCCATCTCGGCCCGGCTCACGGCGGCACCGTCGGTGCCGTCGATGTCGTAGACCCGGGTGCTGTTGCAGATCAGGACCGCGCGGTCAGCCAGCTCGCGCGGATTGACGCCGCTGAAGCGCAGGTAGTTCACCGGTGCGCCGGCATCCAGGAGGCCGTACTTCTTCGCCTTTTCGACAATGGAGAAGAAGCCGTCGATGCGCACGATCCCGGAGTCCAGGTCCACCACGCGGCGGCCGTCGTCCTGCGAGAAGTCGTTCGGATGCGAGTCGATGTATTGCTTGAAGCGGCCCACGTCCACGTTGCCGATGCGGCCCATGACCGTCACGGGCCGCATCGCGCCGTCGCGCTCGCGGCCCTTCCGAAACGGCGCGCCGGCCCGCGCGGCCACGTCGCCGTCACCGGTGGTGTCGATCACGGCCTTGGCGAGGACGGCCTGGCGCCCCGACTTGTTCTCGATGATGACGCCCGCGACACGGCCATCCAGCACGATCGGCTCGGAGACCCAGGTGTGCAGCAGCACGTCCGCGCCCGCTTCGCGCAGCACGTCCATCGCGGTCCACTTGTAGGCCTCGATGTCCCAAGGGACGACGTCGCCCAGGCCGGCGCCCTGCTCCTCGGCGAGGCGGGTGAAGAACTCACGCGGGAAGCCGACCAGCTCGCTGGCGGGAATCACCAGCAGGCCCATGGCCGAACCCGTCGCGGTGCCACCCAGGAATCCGGCGCGCTCGAGCAGCAGTGTGCGCGCGCCGCTGCGCGCTGCCGCGGCGGCGGCGGCGATGCCTGCGACCCCGCCGCCGCAGACGAGCACGTCAACGCGATCGAGTATCGGGACCTCCTGGTTGACGAGGGTGACTTTCGAGGAAGAGATCTGGAACATCCTGCTGTGCTCTTGAAGAGAAGTGGCCCGACGCTCACACGGGGCGGGGAGTTGAGGGAAACCGGACCTGGTAGGCCTCGATGTACGCGTTCTTGGACATCTGGATGTGCTCCCTGCAAAGCCCGATCAGGGCCTGCCGGTGCCCTTCGCGCAGCGCCCGGATGATTTCCCAGTGGTCGCGTCCCGCGGCGTTGAGGCTCTCGGTCCGTGTGCTGGAGAACGAACGCACGGCGTGCGCTTTCTTGCCGAAGAGCTCGATCTGGTCGGCCAGGTGGTGGTTGCCGCAGTGCGAAAACAGCGCTTGGTGGAAGGCGATGTTCATGCGGAAAACAGCCGCAAGATCGCGGTGCGCCGCCGCATCGTCATGCGCTGCCTGGATGGCGGAAAGTTGCACGAGCAAAGCCTCGTCGGCGGGGAGCGGCATCCACTGCGCCGCAGCGGTCTCCAGCAGTTCGCGCATGGCGTAGAGCTGCTCGACTTCGGCCGGCGTGAGGTCCTTCACCGTGACGCTGCGTCCTGGCAGCCGCTCGGCCAAGCCGATGCGCTCGAGCTCGGCCAAGGCGTGACGAACCACGTGGCGCTTGGCGCGGAAGCGGTCCATCAGGTCGTTTTCAATCAGGCGCTCGCGCGGATGCACCCGGCCGAAGACGATGTCCTCCTCCAGGCTCTGAACAATCCGGGAGGCCGAAGCGAACCCTTCGTCTCCACTTGGCTCGAGCTCTGCTTGGCGGGACACAGCCGTGTTCATGGACGGCATCGTGCCCGACCACCGCCCGCTCTGTCAATACGATTATTAATAATCCCATCGAGCGAGCGGAATTGGGGGGACGGTTCTGGAGGTGGTGCGCCAGCACGCTGCTCCAGGTCCCCGCGACACCAATGTCAAGTCCGGGCGCTTCTGCCCAGCAGGATTGAGGACGGATTGCGAGCGGCCAAGCGCCCTTCAGCCTAGAAGCTGATCGCCACCCATGACCGACCTTGAAGCGCGCTCGAAGTCTTCCAGCCGCACCAAGACCGGCATTTGCCGCCGCGCAATCGCTCGGTTCACCGCGGCCTGCAGGATGGCTTCGGCGTTCGCGATGCTGGATAGGCCGACGACGTCGGCGATGCGGTCCAGGCCGATGCCAGCGTCAAGGACTACCTTCTTGCGCTCAAGCCATTGCTCCACGTAGCGGGCAAGGTCCTGCGCAGACGGCAGCTCGAATACGACCTTCTCGGTGAATCTTCCACCGCGCAGGAGGGCCGGGTCGATCTGCCCCGGGTTGTTGGTGGCAGCAATCCAGGCCACGTCGCGCACGCGGTCGCCCACCCCGTCCATCAGCGTCAGCAGCTTGTTGGTGGCTTCGGTGGAGCCCGAAAACTGCCGGTCGCGCAGCAGTTCGTCCGCCTCGTCGATGAAGATGATGGTCGGCCGCAGGTCCTGCGCTTTGGCGTAGAGCGCCTCCAGGCACTTCGGGTCGCGCGCCAGATCGGCGCCGGTGGATGGCAGGTACGCCCAGCCGATCTCCCTGGCCAGGGCCTTGCAGGCCGCCGTCTTTCCCGTACCGGGCGGTCCATAGAACAGCACGCCCGTTGGAAGTGTGCCCCCATGGCGTTCCGTGTGCTCTGGATCGAGCATGCGTGCGGCGATCAGATCCAGCATTTCACGGGTGCTCTCGCTGAAGATCAACTCGTCCAGTCGCTTCACATTCTCAGCGACGTGACCGCGCTGGCCCTGGACCTGGCGCAAGGCGCCCATGAAGTCCTCGAAGCCAACGGCCGTGAGCCCCTTGGCCTTTGTGTACGACGGGAGTTCCTCGGCGACGGCGAGGATGCGCTTGACGGAAAACCCGTTCCAGCGCTCCGCGACCGACTGGATGACGGCATCCTCAACCCGCACGCTGGGCAAGTTTTCGCGCAACCCCTTCTTGAGCAGGCCGACGCGGGCCGGCAGGTCCGGTGGGGTGATTTCGACTTTGAAATCGAACCGCCCTTCGCGAACGCCGGCGCTGTCCAGCCGGTCCATGTGGTTCGTCGCCGCGATGAGGATCACGCGGGACTGGCGTATGTCCACCATGAGCGTGAGCATCGCATTCACCAGGTCGCGATCCTCCTTCACGCCGTCGGGGCGGCCGTCGCGCGATTCGAGGAAGCTGTCCACCTCGTCGATGAACAACACGCAGGGCTGCTGCCGTCGTGCCTGCTCGAAGGCGGCGCGAACGCGTGCGCTCTTCTCTCCCACCCACTGGCTGGCGACATCTGCATAGGTGAGTGTCACGAGCGGCAGGCCGAGCTCGCCCGCGAGCGCCTCCGCGAACGCGGTCTTGCCATTCCCGGGCAGGCCGTGCAAGAGGATCCCGTTCCGAGGTCTACTATGTTGCTTGCCCGCAGCGGTGATCCCCTGTGCTGCTTCCTTCAGGCGTCCCTTGATGGTGTCGTTGCCGTGGATGCTGGCAAGCGTTACCTTCGGCCGAGAGATCCAGGCAACATCCTGGGCGTCGAGGTTCGCGGTTCCGGGTCGGGTTCGGCTTCGATCTCGCTCACGAAGTGCTCCCCATCGGGTGAGGTAGGAAATTGCACCACTCAGAACGACTATTCCCGACAGAGGGAAGTAACTCGCCCCCTGATTAGGGCCCCCGTAAATCCATGCTGCAAGTACAACAGTCGCAATGCCACACACCCAAGGTGCAACCAGTGCGGACGCCCAAAAGCGAAGCCTGTTCCCAGCCAGCAAGAAGCCAGCGGCCCCGTAGAAGAACAGCAGAAACATTGAAGCGGCCAAGCATCCTAGAGCAATGGCCTCCCCCGATAGGGAGTTTCCGTAGGCGTAGAGCACGGGCTGGCCGGTAAGACCCTTATAGGCAAGGGTCAGGATCCAACCTGCGCCACTGGCAAGAACCAGCCACAGAAGGCCTTCTAGGAATTTCCTCTCAAGCCACAGCATGCCGAGACTCCGCTAGCTCGCAGAGCAAGGATACGCGACTATTGCGAAGGCGCAAGTGATCAAAGGCGCCCGTCATCGCAACCTGTACAGGGCTATAGGACCTTTGATCCTATCCTCACTGGCGGAAGCAAGCGCCGGCGACCTACAAGCTTCGACACGTCGCCGGCTGCATTTTCTATCAAGTTTCCCCCGCCCCTGAAGGTCCGGGCCGCAAATCCCCTGGCGAAATCTGTGCCGCCTTGCACACCGACTCTATTGGCAAGTCCGCCAGAAATTCCGCGAAGGCCGCCAAATCCCACGCTGCCGGCGCTGCCTGAGAGAAGCCCCGTCGCAATCGAAGGTGCCTGACTCAGTAGCAGGGTTGCAAGTAGCGCAAATACCAGCATCAAACCAAGGAGAAGAACGTCGGTCGCGAAGGTTTCACTGGCCGTCGCGTTTCTGGCTTCGCTTGCGTACCGAGTCGCCAGTTCGTTCATCACCGTGAGGAGGCCCGCCACCACGTTCAACAGGAAGGCCACCACGATCTTGAGCATGCAGGCGCCCAGGAGAAACCTCAACCAACCGTCAAAGAGCCATGCGAGCGGGGGAAACATCAGGAACGGGACCATCACGGGGGCCAGGGCCAGCACCAGTTGCACCGAGATGAAGCCCATGATGATGTGCGCCAGCATCACCACGCCCGCGATGACCAGCAGAAACGCCGTCACGATCTTGGCGCCGACAGACATGACGAGGGCGCCCAGGGATGCGCCGAGGAACGTCAGGACGCCGAGAACGCTCGATCCGGTGTCGGCCGCACTGGTCACCCTCGGCTGGTCGACAACGGCCGAAATCGCCCGAAAGATCGGGTCAGCTCCCGCCTGCAGGGCCGAATCGAGCGTCGCCATGCTGGTGCCGCCGATGGCGGCGCCGATCGCGTCCATGGTGCTAACGATCAGGTCGGCGGCCCCCCTGTCCAGGAACAGGGTCACGATTCCGAATGCCACGAAGATCGGCACCCACTCCCCGATCAGCTCGCCGAAGCCTCGCGCCGTGGCCATCGTCTTGACACCGCTCCAGGCCAGCATGGCGACCAGGAAGAAGGCGCTGATCAGCGTTCCGAAGCCACGCAGCTTCGCATTGTTCTTCAGCTCGTCCAGTTTCGATGAAATTGCCGTGGAGATGTCGCTGAGGATCTGCTCCCTCTGGAACGAGTACGTGCTGCTGGTATTCGTGGCCGCCTGCGGAGTCGGCGGCTGGCCGGCGCCTTGTCCCACGGCGACCGTGCACGCTGCGGCGAGGACAACAAGCACTGCGCGTGCGATGTTGCGGCGTGTCCGCATGCAATCGCTGACGCGCAGGGCGAACACGGTGGCTCTTTCCGCCAGCAGGCCAAGCAGGTGCGCGAACCGCGCTGCGGCGCGAGGATCCCGCGGAGCAATCACTGAAAGCCCCCGAAACTGCGCTGCCGTCGCTCAATCGCCTCCTGGCGTTGTCGCAGGAGGTCCTGCTGCGTCAAAGACTTGGTCATCGACTCGGCCTCAACTGCGTCCGTTTCGCTGCGCTGCGCGAGTGCGGTGCTCATCACCTCCAGCAGCTTCGCGTTTTGCGTGACCAGCCGGTTCATCTGGACGTTCATGAGCTGGAGCGCCTGGTGCTGGCCCACGGTTGCCGGGATCTGGCCTTGCAGATCGCGTGCGAAGCTGTAATCCGACTGCACCTGCTGCAGGACGGATTCCTCGTACTTCAGGCGTTCGACGGCGCGCTGGTTCTTGTTGGCCGCATCGGCTGCCACGGAGCTGACATAGCTGCCCCAATCCTTCCCGCTCAGGCGAGCCTCGGCGATGCGCTGATCCATGATCGATTGCTGCTGTCCGAGGCTGCCTGTGAGTTGCTGCAGCGCGCCCCTGTACCGCCTCAGGTCGTCCAGGGCCCGCAGGGAGTCCGTGCCCATCCCGTCGGGAAGCTGCGGCAGCCTCTGCAGGTTGGCAAGCTGCGTCTGGAACTGCTGGATCTGGGTCGTGTACTGACTCACCGCGGTGCTGGCGGTCCTCGCGCCGTCCAGTGCCACCTTGACCAGCTGCAGGTTGTTCATGATCTGGGTCGGCTCGGTCGCACCCACAATGGCGCCTCCGGCCCATGCAACTGCCGCGGCGAGGCAGGCGAGTACGGCAAGGACGGCCGCAACCAGGTCACGTCTGGACATCGAGCACCTCTCGAAGGAAACGCAGCTCCCAATCGGCTCCGCCCGCAGCGGCGTACTCGCACAGCTGCGTGCGCTTTTCCTCGCGGATCGTCGCCTCGTTGATGGCGATCAGTGCCGGGGGCATGCTGGTGTTCACGAGCCGCGTCACGGTCGGACGCACCAGGAGATAGTCCCGCTTCGGGATTGCCCGGGCGAGCAGCGCCAGCTGGGCGTCCGTGGTGCCGAAGACCTGCCGGTACAAATCGGCCTGTGCGTGCACGCTGGACTTGACGGAGGGCAGGAAGATCTGGGTAGGGATGCTGGTGACGAAACCTCCGATGTTGGGCAGACCTGCAATTTCGTCGAGGGCCTGCGTCGCGAAGATCACGAACGCCCGCTTCTTGCGGAACGTGCGCAGCCAGTTCTCCATCCTGCTGACGAACGCCGCATTCGAAAGCATGTGCCAGGCCTCCTCCACGTAGACGAGCGTCGGCGAGGAGCCATCGAGACTGCGTTCGACACAGTAGAAGGCGTAGTCCATGAACGGACTTGCCACCCTGCGCTCCGCCAGGAGTCCGCCACACTCGATCCCGACGACGCAGCCCAGGTCGAAGTCGTCCTCGTGGTTGTCGAAATAGCTCGCGTGGGATCCGACGGTGCCATAGCCGTCGTCTCCTTCACTTTGATCGACGTAAGGCGCGATCCGGTTGGCCAGTTGCCGGTCCTGGCCGGCGACCAGCGCGTACAGCGCCGAAAGATTCCAGTTGGCTTCGTGGCTGCGCCGCAGCTGCAGGATCGCGGTGTTCAGGGTGGTGCTCTCGGCACCGGACACCTCGTGGCCATCCACGCCAATCAGGACCTCCAGCCACTGTCGCAAGGGCCCATCGTCGCCATTCTTCAGCATCACGCGTACGGGGTTCAGGCGTGGCCGCGCCTGCCCGCTTCGGCTCATGTCGATGTGCCGCCCCCCCAACAGC
>Ga0255338_1000442_pt1 | contig 137339 bp, 135 predicted proteins | sample MeOH1_35cm_T4_19_FD_203715 | JGI IMG/M metagenome (GOLD analysis project Ga0255338, IMG submission 203715) | Sandy soil microbial communities from University of British Columbia, Vancouver, Canada - MeOH1_35cm_T4_195 | ecosystem: Engineered > Artificial ecosystem > Sand microcosm >... | reverse complement strand
CACCGTCAGGACGTTGCCGGCCTGGTTGAAGCTGGCCGCACCATTGACCACCGTGGGATTCACCGGCAGCGACAGGACCGGGGCACTGATGAAGCACGCGGCCACCGCGGCGACGCCGAGGCGGACGATGGAAGGAAACCAGGTCGTGTGCTTGCGGGACAGGTCTTGGCAGCTCATATGCAACCTCCGCGGGCGGACCAATCGCCCGTTGATGGCTACATCTGACTCCAAAGCCGCTATTCACGTATTGACGTCGGTCAATGCGATTGCTGCTATGCAATAAGGTCCGGTCGCCACCCGCAACAGCCCCATGGCGACGGGCCAAACCGCTCTACCGGCCGGCACGCCCCACCATCGAGCGCTAATGCCGTCCTGCCGGCGTCCCGAGGACCTTTATTTCCCCGGCAAGGGCTTGCGCAGCAGCAGCCAGAAGCCGAACAGCACCATCGGCAGGCTCAGCCACTGCCCCATGCTGACCACGTAGGACAGGCCGAAGATGCCGTGATCCGGTTCGCGGAAATACTCGGCGACGAAGCGCAAGCTGCCGTAGCCGATCATGAACATCCCCGACACCTGGCCCAGCGCGCGTTGGCGCGCCGAGTACAGCCAGAGGATGATGAACAGCAGCAGCCCTTCGCCGGCCGCCTGATACAGCGGTGACGGATGGCGCGGCAGCGGATCGACCAGCGGAAACACCATGGCCCAGGACAAGGAAGGATCGGCCACGCGGCCCCACAACTCGCCGTTGATGAAATTGCCGATGCGCCCCGCCATGAGGCCCAGCGGCACCAGCGGCGCGATGAAGTCGGTGACCTCGAAAAACGACTTGCCGGCCTTGCGGCCCCACAGCGCCATCGCCAGGAACACGCCGAGCATGCCGCCGTGAAAGGCCATACCGCCCTTCCATACCGCGAGGATTTCCAGCGGATGGGCAAGGTAATAGCCCGGCTCGTAGAACAGCACCTGCCCCAGGCGCCCGCCCAGCACCACGCCGAGCACGCCGTAAAACAGCAGGTCGTCGACGTCCTGCGCCGTCATGGCGTGCCAGGGCTGCGATTGCGCGCGCCGCTTGCCCAGCCAGAGGAAGGCGAGGAAGCCGGCCAGGTACATGAGGCCGTACCAGCGCACGGCGAGCGGGCCGATGGAAATCGCGATCGGGTCGAACTGGGGATGGATCAGCATGGTGGCCGGATTCTAACCGCCGGTCAGGAGTCGGCGCCGGCGGAACGCCGGCCGGCAGCGTCAATGCATGATCCGGAATATCCAATCCGGAATTTCTTGGTTCGTTTCGTCGCCGGCAATCACTAGAGTTCCTCCATCCCAACCGATAGAGGCAACCACCATGATTCGCTCCTCCCTACTCGCAGCACTGCTAGTCATCGCACTCGGCGCCCAGGCCGCCGACATCAGCCTGCTCAACGTTTCCTACGACCCGACGCGCGAGCTCTACCAGGACTTCAACGCCGCCTTCGCCAGACACTGGAAGGCCAGGACCGGCGACAACGTCACCATCAAGCAGTCGCACGGCGGCGCCGGCAAGCAGGCGCGCGCCGTGATCGACGGCCTCGAAGCCGACGTGGTGACTCTGGCCCTGGCCTACGACATCGACGCCATCGCGGAAAAGGCCAGGCTCTTCCCGGCCGACTGGCAGAAGCGCCTGCAGCACAATTCCTCGCCCTACACTTCGACCATCGTCTTCCTGGTGCGCAAGGGCAATCCCAAGGGCATCAAGGACTGGAACGACCTGACCAAGCCGGGTATCGGCGTCATCACGCCCAATCCCAAGACCTCGGGCGGCGCGCGCTGGAACTACCTCGCGGCTTGGGCCTATGCCCTGAAACAGCCCGGCGGCACGGAAGCATCGGCGAAGGAGTTCATCAAGAAGCTTTTCGCGAATGTGCCGGTGCTCGACTCCGGGGCGCGCGGCTCGACCACCACCTTCGTCGAGCGCGGCATCGGCGACGTGCTGCTGGCCTGGGAAAACGAGGCCTACCTGGCGGTCAAGGAACTCGGTCCGGACAAAGTTGAAATCGTCGTGCCCTCGCTCTCGATACTGGCCGAACCTCCTGTGACGCTGGTGGACAAGTTCGCCGACAAGCACGGCACGCGCAAGGTGGCCGAAGCCTACCTGCAGTATCTCTACTCCGAAGAAGGCCAGGACATCGCCGGCAAGCACTACTACCGACCGATCGACAAGAAGGTCGCGGCGAAATACGCCAAGACCTTCGCCCCGGTCAAGCTGATCACCATCGACGAGGTCTTCGGCGGCTGGCAGAAGGCGCAGAAGACCCACTTCGAGGACGGCGGCAGCTTCGACCAGATCTACAAGCCGGCGGCGCGCTGAGCCCTGCCACACGGCCGGCGCATCGCGCGCCGGCCGTTGCAACCGGATCAAGGCGCCACATTGGCCCGCGCCCTATGTAGTTTTCTGTAGCTGTCGATCAAGCGCTGGTGCCTGTCGAGTCCTTCCAGTTTCATGCTCGTTGGCGTCAAGCCGAAGAAGCGCACGCTGCCGTCCACCGACCCCAGCACCGCATCCATCCGCGGGTTGCCGAACATCCGGCGGAAATTGACCACGTAGTCGTCCAGTTCCAGCTCGTCGTCCAGCAGCACCTCCAGCACCACGTTCAAGGCCTGATAGAACAATCCGCGCTCGACCGTGTTTTCGTTGTACTGCAGGAAGCGTCCCACCAGTTCGTGCGCCGCTTCAAATTGCTGCAAGGCGAGGTGAATCAGCAGCTTCAGCTCCAGAATCGTCAGCTGCCCCCAGTCCGTGTTCTCGTCGAATTCGACGCCGATCAAGGTGATGATGTCGGTGTAATCATCCAGCTCACTGTCTTCCAGGCGTTCGAGCAGTGCTTCCAGGCTGGCATCGTCGAGGCAATGCAAATTCAAAATATCGGCGCGGAACGACAAGGCCTTGTTGGTGTTGTCCCAGATCAAATCCTCGACCGGATAAATTTCCGAATAACCCGGCACCAGAATGCGGCAGGCGATTGCACCAAGCTGGTCGTACACCGCCACGTACACTTCCTTGCCCATGCCTTCGAGAATGCCGAACAAGGCTGCGGCTTCCTCGGCATTGGATTCTTCACCCTGGCCGGAAAAATCCCACTCGACGAAATCGAAATCGGCCTTGGCGCTGAAAAAACGCCACGACACCACGCCGCTGGAATCGATGAAGTGTTCAACGAAGTTATTCGGCTCGGTGACGGCGTTGCTCTCAAAAGTGGGCCGGGGCAAATCGTTGAGGCCTTCAAAACTGCGCCCCTGCAGCAACTCGGTAAGACTGCGCTCCAGCGCCACCTCCAGGCTGGGGTGCGCCCCGAAGGACGCAAACACACCGCCGGTACGCGGGTTCATCAAGGTGACGCACATCACGGGAAACTTGCCACCCAGCGACGCATCCTTCACCAGCACCGGAAAGCCTTGCTCTTCCAGGCCCTGAATGCCGGCCAGAATGCCGGGGTACTTTGCCAGCACTTCCTGCGGCACATCGGGCAGCGCGATTTCACCTTCCAGAATTTGGCGTTTGACCGCCCGTTCGAAAATTTCCGACAGGCATTGCACCTGCGCTTCGGCCAGCGTATTGCCGGCACTCATGCCATTGCTGAGGAACAGGTTGTCGATCAGGTTGGACGGGAAATACACCACCGCGCCGTCCGACTGGCGCACATAGGGCAGCGCACAGATGCCGCGCTGCACATTGCCGGAGTTGGTGTCGACCAGGTGCGAGCCGCGCAGCTCGCCATCGGGGTTGTAAATTTGCCGGCAGTATTCATCGAGTATTCCAGCCGGCAGCGCATCTTTGCGGCCCGGCTTGAACCAGCGCTCATTCGGGTAATGCACGAACGCCGCATTGGCAATCTCTTCCCCCCAGAACTGGTCGTTGTAGAAATGATTGCAATTCGTTCGCTCGATGAATTCACCCAGGGCCGACGCCAGGGCGCTTTCCTTGGTCGCGCCCTTGCCGTTGGTGAAACACATCGGCGAGTGTGCATCGCGAATATGCAGTGACCACACATTGGGAACCAGATTGCGCCATGAAGCGATTTCGATCTTCATGCCCAGGCCCGCCAAAACCCCCGACATATTGGCGATGGTCTGCTCCAGCGGCAGATCCTTGCCGGCGATATAGGTGCTCGCTGCCGAATCCGCGCTCGTACCCCGACCCAGCATCAGCAAGGCCTGGGCATCGGCATCCAGATTTTCCACTTCCTCGATCACGAACTCGGGCCCGGCTTGCACCACCTTTTTCACCGTACAACGGTCGATGGAGCGCAAGATGCCCTGGCGGTCCTTGGCGGAGATATCCGCCGGCAGTTCGACCTGAATCTTGAAAATCTGCCGGTAGCGATTTTCCGGATCGACAATATTGTTCTGCGACAGGCGGATGTTGTCGGTGGGGATGTTGCGGGTTTCGCAGTACAACTTCACGAAGTAAGCCGCACACAAGGCCGATGAAGCCAGAAAGTAATCGAAGGGACCCGGCGCCGAGCCATCGCCCTTGTAGCGGATAGGCTGATCGGCCACCACCGTGAAGTCATCGAACCTGGCTTCGAGACGAAGCTTGTCGAGAAAGTTGACCTTGATTTCCATGCGGGAATCCCAGCGTTCAAAACGAATTGGCCGCTATTATCGGTTGTCCCCAGCGGGAAAACCGTGCTTCTCGGCTTTCGAGGATCCGGGGTGCCGGCGCCTCTGCGCCGGGTGCGGCCAGAAGTCGGCGCTGGCGACACGCCGATCCAAAACGGTCGACTTGCGCAAGGCAAAGCCGAGGGATCGGATGGCCATCCAAAAAAAGGCCCGACGTGCTCTGGCACATCGGGCTCAAGTACCCGTGGAGGCGTACGACTGGAGACAAGGACCTCATGCTAGAGGAGTGCAGCGGCAGGCAGAACCAACAAGATTCGATTTGCTATTCGAATAATCTTGGTTCCCTCTCGCGCAGCAGCTTGCTACTTTCACGATCCGTGAAAGGAAGGATAAGAGCATGGCCATCCCACTCATCGTTCCCGGCCTGCGCGGCAGCGGCCCCGACCACTGGCAGACCTGGCTTGAACGGCAATTGCCGGCTGCCCAGCGTGTGCAGCAGGCCGCCTGGGATGCGCCGGACTTGCTGCGCTGGTCGATCGCCGTGGCCAACCATATCGGTCGCCTCGATGCGCCGGTAGTGCTGATCGGTCACAGCTTCGGCGCGCTGGCGGCCGCGCTGGCAGGCTCGGTGCGCAGCGACTGGATAGCAGCCGCCTTCCTGGTCGCGCCGGCAGACCCGGTCAAATTCGGCACCACGCATCTGCTGCCGCGCCGGCCGCTGCCCTTCCCCAGCATGGTGGTGGCGAGCACCAACGACCCCTGGGTCAGCCACGAAGTTGCGCGCGGCTGGGCTGCGCGCTGGGACAGCCGCTTCGTCAGCGTCGGACCGTTGGGGCACATCAATGCCGATTCCGGTCATGGGCCCTGGCCGCAGGGTCTTGCGTTGCTTGGCGAACTACCTGGCGCGCTGTGGTCGCAGCCCGCCATGCCGAGGCGACTGGCACAGTGTGCCAACGCGGCGGCCTTCGCCGCCTGAGGCACTGAGCTTCAGGCGGCTGGAGTCTCAGACTTCCAGGTGCTGATAGAGCACCGTCGACAAGTAGCGCTCGCCGAAGGAGGGAACGATCACCACAATCAGCTTGCCCTTGTTCCCGGGCCGCTTCGCCACTTCCAGCGCCGCCCAGACCGCGGCGCCCGACGAGATGCCGACCAGCAGACCCTCCTCTGTGGCCAGCCGGCGCGCGGTGTTCAGCGCCTGGTCGTTGGTGACACGGAACACCTCGTCGTAGATTTTGGTGTTGAGGATGGACGGCACGAAGCCGGCGCCGATGCCCTGGATCGGGTGCGGGCCGCGCGCGCCGCCCGACAGCACCGGGCTGGCGTCGGGTTCGACGGCAACGATCTGCACGCCGGGGCGGCGCGCCTTGAGCACTTCGCCGACGCCGGTGATGGTGCCGCCGGTGCCGATGCCGGCAACGAAGATGTCGACCTGGCCGTCGGTATCCGCCCAGATTTCCTCGGCCGTCGTGTTGCGATGGATCTCGGGATTGGCCGGATTGTCGAACTGCTGCGGGATGAAGTAGCGTGCATCGGCTGCCGCCAGTTCCTCGGCCTTCCTGATGGCGCCCGGCATGCCTTCCGGCCCCGGCGTCAGGATCAGTTCGGCGCCGTAGGCCTTGAGGATCAGCTTGCGCTCGCGGCTCATGGTTTCGGGCATGACGAAAGCCGTCTTGTAGCCGCGCGCCGCGGCGACCATGGCGAGGCCGATGCCGGTGTTGCCGGAGGTCGGTTCGAGGATGACGGTGTCGGGCTTGATCCTGCCGGCCTTTTCCGCGGCATCGAGCATGGCGACCGCGATGCGGTCCTTGACACTGTGGGCCGGATTGAAGAATTCGAGCTTCAGCGCAATGATGGCGGCATTTTCAAACTCCTTGCCGGCGTTGATGCGGTTGAGCTTGACCAGGGGCGTGTTGCCTATCAGCTCGGTGATGTTGCTGGCGATTTTCATTTCAGGACTCCCTGGCAGTGACGGAACTGGATTGATGGTCGTTGGACGGGTGCAACATGACGCCGTCGGCGATTCCGCCTGCCGACGGCCAGAAGCCATGGATACAGCGCGTAGAGAAACAGCAGCAGTGCAAAGCGCCAGGCCATGTCAGTCGCCGGCAAGGCCGTCGCGTTCGGGCCGCTTCACCTGCCAGCCCCACTGTTCGAGAAGATGCTGCGCCTGCTCCAGGCGCCGGTGGACGCGCCCCTGTCGGCTTGTCCCGGGCCGCTCGACCTTGGCGGCGGGACGCAGCTCGTAGCCGTGCTGTTCCAGCCAGACGAGGACGCGCTGCAGGCCCTTTGCCCCCAGGCCCGGCGCCCGCTCGAGTCGGGCAAGCCCGAGTTGCGCCACGTCCGTCGGCTTGATCTCGGCCTTGTTCAGCAGGCGCCGCAGAGCGTTGGCCTCCCGACAGTTGAGCTCCATGTGCAGTCCTTGATCTTGTGGGTCGGGAAACCGGCGCAGGCAGCCAGACATTTCAATAAGGAAGGCGGCCGCCACGACTAGTCGAGCGCAAGTTCGTCCTTGCCGGGTTCCAGGGCTGCGCGCACGACCGCTTCGCTCAGATCGGCGGCACAGAACTCGATGAAACGATAGGCAAAGCCGCGCAGGTAATGGCCGCGTCGCACCGCGATGCGCGTGGTGTTGGACGGAAAGACGTCCTTGCCGTCGAGCAGCGCGAGGCCTTCGTCCTTCTTCGGATGCCAGGCCATCGAGGCGACGATGCCGACGCCCAGGCCCAGTTCGACATAGGTCTTTATCACGTCGGCATCGAGGGCGGACATCACGATATCGGGCGTGAGCCCGGCGTCGGCGAAGGCGCGGTCGATGCGGCTGCGGCCGGTAAACCCTTCGTGATAGGTGATCAGCGGCTGCTCGGCCAGGTCGGCCAGCGTGAAGTGCCCGGCCGCGGCGAGCGGATGGTCGCGCGGCACGATGGCGGCATGGTGCCATTCGTACCAGGGAAAGGCGACCAGGTCGGCTTCCGCGTCGAGAGCTTCGGTGGCGACACCGATGTCGGCCTCGCCACTGCGCAGCATGGCGACGATTTCCTTGGGGCTGCCCTGATGCAGGGCCAGGTGCACCTTGGGAAAGGCCGCCTTGAACTTCGCCACCACTTCGGGCAGGGCATAGCGCGCCTGGGTATGGGTCGTGACGATGGTGAGCTGGCCGACGTCGCGATTGGAGAACTGCTCGGCCAGGCGCTTGATGTTCAGCGCATCGAGCAGCATGCGCTCGACCACGCCGACCATTTCCTTGCCCGGTTCGGTCAGTCCCGTCAGGCGTTTGCCGCGGCGGACGAAGAGCTCGACGCCGAGCTCGTCCTCGAGGTCCTTGATGTGCTTGGAGACCCCGGATTGCGAGGTGAACAGCGCGTTGGCGACTTCGGTCAGGTTGAAGTCGCGCCGCACCGCTTCGCGGATGATGCGCAGTTGCTGGAAGTTCATGCTGCCTCCGCCAAACGCAAGCCCCGGTGGCGAAGTTTCGCCGCCACCAGCCAGGCCGGGCCGTGGTCGGCCAGATCGAGAAAGTCTGCCACAAATGGCGTGCCGGGACGTTCCACGACCTCGCGCGGCGTGCCGATCTGCTCGACATGGCCATGATCCATCAGCACCACGCGGTCGGCGACTTCCAGCGCTTCCTCCTGATCGTGGGTGACGAAGATGCTGGTGATGTGCAGCTCGTCGTGCAGGCGCCGCAGCCACTGGCGCAATTCCTTCCTCACCTTGGCATCGAGCGCGCCGAAGGGCTCGTCGAGCAGCAGCACGCGCGGCTCGACGGCCAGCGCGCGGGCCAGTGCGATGCGCTGGCGCTGGCCGCCGGAGAGCTGCGCCGGGTAGCGATCGGCGAGGAAATCGAGCTGCACCAGGGTCAGCAGTTCATGCACCTTGCGATGAATCTCGGCCTCGGTCGGCCGCAACTTCCTCGGCTTGACGCGCAGGCCGAAGGCGACGTTCTCGAACACACTCATGTGGCGGAACAGCGCATAGTGCTGGAAGACGAAGCCGACCTGGCGCTCGCGCACATGGGTCTGCGAGGCATCCTCGCCTTCGAGCAGCACGCGTCCGGAATCGGCGGCTTCGAGGCCGGCGATGATGCGCAGGAGCGTGGTCTTGCCGCAGCCCGACGGACCGAGCAGGGCCACCAGTTCGCCGCCGGGAAACTCCAGCGAGACGTCGTCGAGGGCAATGAAGCTGCCGAAAGACTTGCGGATGTTGCGTACTTCGATGCTCATTGGTTTTGCTCCGTGGTAGCGGCCATGGCTATGGCGTGCCGGTATTCGACAAAGGTTTTCAGCGCCAGCGTCACCAGCGCCAGCAAGGCGAGGATGGAAGCGACGGCGAAGGCGGCGGCGAAGTTGTATTCGTTGTAGAGGATTTCGACATGCAGCGGCAGGGTGTTGGTCAGGCCGCGGATGTGCCCGGAAACCACCGAGACGGCGCCGAACTCGCCCATGGCGCGGGCGTTGCAGAGGATCACGCCATAGAGCAGGCCCCACTTCACGTTGGGCAGCGTGACACGCCAGAAGGCCTGCCAGCCGCTGGCGCCGAGCACGATGGCGGCCTCCTCCTCCTCGCGGCCCTGGGCTTCCATGAGCGGAATCAGTTCGCGGGCGACGAAGGGGAAGGTGACGAAGATGGTGGCGAGCACGATGCCCGGCACGGCGAAGATGATCTTCAGGTCGTGCTCGGCGGCCCACGGCCCGATCCAGCCCTGGGCACCGAAGATCAGCACCCAGACCAGGCCGGCGATCACCGGCGAGACCGAGAAGGGCAGGTCGATCAGGGTGATCAGGAACTGCTTGCCGCGGAACTCGAACTTGGCGATGGCCCAGGCGGCCGAGATGCCGAACACCAGATTGAGCGGCACGCTGATCGCGGCGGCGAGCAGGGTCAGGCGGATGGCCGACAGCGCGTCCGGGTCCGCCAATGCGGTCAGGTAAGTACCCCAACCCTTGCGCAGGGCCTCGAAGAACACCGCCACCAGCGGCAGCAACAGGAACACGGCGAAGAAGCCCAGCGCGAGCGTCAGCAGCGTCCAGCGCAGCCAATTCGCCTCGCGCGTGGCGGGGCTGGCCTGGTAATCGAAATGGCCGATACCGACACCAACTGCGCCGGCCGGAACATGCAGTGCGCCAGCGGCGGCCATCAGGACTTCCCTCCCGGTTTGCGGGTACGCAACGAGGCATTCCAGCCCTGCAGCGCATTGATCGCCAGCAGCAGGACAAAGGACAGCATCAGCATCGCCAGCGCGATCGCGGTGGCACCGGCGTAGTCATATTGTTCGAGCTTGGTGATGATCATCAGCGGCGCGATTTCCGAGACCATGGGCATGTTGCCGGCGATGAAAATCACCGAGCCGTACTCGCCGACGGCTCGGGCGAAAGCCAGGGCGAAGCCGGTCAGCAGCGCCGGCGTCAGGATAGGCAGCAGGACGTGGCGGAAGGTCTGCCAGCGCTGTGCGCCGAGGCTGGCGGCGGCCTCTTCGAGTTCGGTTTCGAGGTCTTCGAGGATGGGCTGCACGGTGCGCACGACGAAGGGCAAGCCGATGAAGACCAGCGCGACCAGCACGCCCAGCGGCGTGAAGGCGACCTTGATGCCGCGGGGTTCGAGCAGCGAGCCGATCCAGCCGTTGGGGGCGTAGATCGCCGTCAGTGCGATGCCGGCCACGGCGGTGGGCAGGGCGAAAGGCAGGTCGACCAGGGCGTCGATCAGCTTCTTGCCGGGAATACGGTAGCGCACCAGGCACCAGGCCAGCATCAGGCCGAACACGGCGTTGATTGCGGCGGCGACCAGCGAGGCGCCGAAGGACAGCTTGAACGAAGCCACCACGCGCGGCGCGGAGACGATGTCCCAGAACTGGCCGAAGGAGAGCGTCAGCGTCTTGAACAGCACCGCCGAAAGCGGCAGCAGGACGATCAGCGACAGGTAGGCAATCGTGTAGCCCAGCGCCAGGTTGAAGCCGGGCAGGACGTGGAAGCGGCGGGAGCCGATGGACATGCGACGAATTCCTCGAATAACGATAGGGGAAGTCTAGGAACTCGTACGACAAAGGTGAAATACGGAATTCTTCTTTGCTTATGCCTCATCCTGGATAGTTATGCGAAGCGGTATCCCCTGGGACGGCGCCGACAACCCGGCGCGCCGGGTTCATAGTGGCAGCGTGAATATGCATTGCCGAATTTCTTGCTTCCCCAACGGGCCGCCGCCTTCGACAATCGCTTCATGACCCTACACCTCGCCACCACACCGGCAAGCGCCGCCTTGCCGACGCTGCCATCGATGAAACCCCTGCCCCTGGATCTTCTGCCCCCGGCCCAGGGCCTTGGCGTATCCATCCTGCCCGACGGCACCGCCGTCGGGCGCTTCCTGCGCACGGATCTTTCGAGCGTATTCCAGCCGCTGATCGAAAGCGGCGGCGGCGCCTGCGCCGGGCACGAGGCCTTTGTCCGCGCCCATGGCGGCGGCGAACGCGACATCGCACCCTGGAACTTGTTCGCGCTGGTGGCCAACGACGAGGCGCTGGTGGCGCTCGACCGCCTCTGCCGCATCGTCCATGTGCTGAATTTCCTGCGCGTGCCCGATATACCCGGCAAGCTTTTCCTCAACGTTCAAGGGCGCCTGCTGGCCGCCGTACGCGAGGATCATGGTCATACCTTCCGCGCCGCGCTCGACCGGCTCGAGTTCGATGCCGCGCGCATCGTGATCGAAACGCCGGAAGCCGCCAACCTCGACCGCAAGCTGCTGGCACTGGTGCTGTCCAACTACCGCCTGAACGGCTTCCGCGTGGCGGCCAACACGCTTGGCCTTGCCGATCTCGAATCCCTGCTGCGGATGGTGCGACCCGACTTCGTCAAGATCGATGCCCGCCAGGTCAGGGCACCGGAAGCCATGCGGAGAGTTGTTGCGATGACCGGCGACAGCGGCACGCGGCCGATATTCACGCGAATCGAATCCGCGGAGCAGTTGAGCTTTCTCCGAACCCTGCCCGGCGTCCTGCTGCAGGGCCGGGCGATAGCGCCGGCGTCAGTCTCGCCCGATTCACAGATCTGAGAAGGGGTTCTGCATTGCCGGACGCGGCCCGGAACCGCGATCCGGCCGCCTTGTCGAAGAGCTGTCGGCGAGGGACGTTCCCACCGGGCTTCCGCTAGAATTGCCGATCTTTCCCGGCCGCCGCGCCCATCGCAGGAGATTCCCATGCCCGCCTATCGTTCCCGCACATCCACCCACGGCCGTAACATGGCCGGCGCCCGCGCACTGTGGCGCGCCACCGGCATGAAGGACGGCGACTTCGGCAAGCCGATCATCGCCGTCGTCAATTCCTTCACCCAGTTCGTGCCGGGCCACGTGCATCTGAAAGACCTTGGCCAGCTCGTGGCGCGCGAAATCGAAGCCGCCGGCGGCGTGGCCAAGGAATTCAACACCATCGCGGTCGATGACGGCATCGCCATGGGCCATGGCGGCATGCTGTATTCGCTGCCTTCGCGTGAGCTGATCGCCGACTCGGTCGAGTACATGGTCAATGCCCATTGCGCCGATGCCATGGTCTGCATCTCCAACTGCGACAAGATCACCCCGGGCATGCTGATGGCCAGCCTGCGCCTCAATGTCCCGACGGTGTTCGTCTCCGGCGGGCCGATGGAGGCGGGCAAGGTCAAATGGCATGGCGAGTACCGCATGGTGGACCTGATCGACGCCATGATCGAATCCGCCGATAGCAAGAACAGCGATGCCGAAGTGGCGTCAATGGAACGCTCCGCCTGCCCGACCTGCGGTTCCTGCTCGGGCATGTTCACTGCCAACTCGATGAACTGCCTGACCGAAGCGCTGGGCCTTTCGCTGCCCGGCAACGGTTCGATGCTGGCGACGCATGCCGACCGCGAGAAGCTCTTCCTCAAGGCCGGCCGCCTCGTGGTCGAACTGTGCCAGCGCTGGTACGAAAAGGATGACGCTTCGGTGCTGCCGCGCTCGATTGCCAGCTTTGCCGCCTTCGAGAACGCCATCGCGCTCGACATCGCCATGGGCGGTTCGACCAACACCGTGCTGCACCTGCTGGCCGCGGCCCAGGAAGGCGAAGTCGATTTCAACCTGGCCGACATCGACCGCATGTCGCGCAAGGTACCCTGCCTGGCCAAGGTGGCGCCGGCGACGCAGAAATACCACATGGAAGACGTGCATCGCGCCGGCGGCATCATGGCCATCCTCGGCGAACTCGATCGCGCCGGCCTGATCAACCGCGACTGCCCCACGGTGCTTTACCCGAGCATGGGCGAGGCGCTCGACTGCTGCGACGTCAAGCGCAACCACGCGCCGGGGGTACATGAGTTCTATCGTGCCGCTCCGGGCGGCGTGCCGACGCAAACCGCCTTCTCGCAGAACCGACGCTACCCGAAGCTCGATCTCGACCGCGCCAACGGCTGCATCCACGACCTGGCCCACGCCTATTCGACCGATGGCGGGCTGGCCGTGCTCTACGGCAACATCGCGGAGAAAGGCTGCGTGGTCAAGACGGCCGGCGTCGATGACTCCAACCTCGTATTCACCGGCCGCGCCCGCGTCTGCCAGTCGCAGGAAGAGGCCGTGGAGAAAATCCTCGCCGACCAGATCGTCGCCGGCGACATCGTGGTCGTGGTCTACGAAGGCCCGAAAGGCGGCCCCGGCATGCAGGAAATGCTCTATCCGACCTCGTACCTGAAATCGAAGGGCATGGGCAAGATCTGCGCACTGCTGACCGACGGCCGCTTCTCCGGCGGTACCTCCGGGCTTTCCATCGGCCACGCTTCGCCGGAAGCCGCTGCCGGCGGCGCCATCGGCCTGGTGGAGGAGGGCGACACCATAGAGATCGACATTCCGAATCGCCGCATCCATCTGGCCATCGAAGAGTCGGCGCTGGCGGCACGGCGCGTGGCCATGGAAGCCAGGGGCAAGGATGCCTGGAAGCCATTGAATCGACAGCGGGAAGTCTCGACGGCGCTCAAGGCCTACGCCGCCATGACCACCTCGGCCGACACTGGTGCAGTGCGGGATATTTCACAGCTCAGTTGACCTGCATCAAACCTCCATAGGTATATAAGCAGATAATTATTTTCAAATTATCTGCTGTGAAGTCCTTGGAGGTGTTTCATGAGTCATCTATTCAAACGAGCCGCGCTGGCACTCTGCTGCGTCGGCTGGCTGGCCGCCACCGGTCCGGCGCTGGCCGATGACGCCAAACCCGAGCCCAAACCGCTCAAGCTCACCACCACGGCCGACCATACCAAGTTCAAGCAACTGCAGAAAACCTTCAATTCCGGGCCGGAAGTCACCAAGGCCTGCCTGGAATGCCACACCGAGGCTGCCGGCCAGATCCACCGCACCAAGCACTGGAAATGGGAGTACCTCAATCCCGAGACCAAGCAGACGCTGGGCAAGAAGACCGTCGTCAACAACTTCTGCATTTCGATCGCCTCGAATTACGCGTCCTGCACCAGTTGCCACGTCGGTTACGGCTGGAAGGACGCCAGCTTCGACTTCACCTCAGAAGAAAACGTCGATTGCCTGGCCTGCCATGACACCACCGGCAACTACAAGAAGCCCCCCGGCTTTGCCGGCAACCCGGTCGTAAAAGACACCGAGTTCCCGCCCGGCTCCGGCAAGATCGTCAAGGGCATCGACCTGACCAGGATCGCGCAGAAGGTCGGCAAGTCCAGCCGCGACACCTGCGGCGCCTGCCACTTCAACGGCGGCGGCGGCGACGGCGTCAAGCACGGCGACATGGACACCTCGCTGGCGGCACCGACCAGGGACATCGATGTACACATGGATGCCGAGGGCCTGGATTTCACCTGCGGCACCTGCCACTCGGCCTCCAGCCATGACGTCGCCGGCAGCCGCTACACGCCCACGGCCAAGGATACGACCGGCGCGCGCATCCGCGGCAAGACCGACAAGGGCAATCCGGCCACCTGCGTCGCCTGCCATGACAACGCGCCGCACAAGAAGGAAGCACGGCTGAACCAGCACGCGACCAAGATTGCCTGCCAGACCTGCCACATTCCGACCTATGCCCGCGGCGGCGTCGCCACCAAGATGACCTGGGACTGGTCCACCGCCGGCCAGCGCGATAAGGACGGCAAGCACATCACGAAGAAGGACGCCAAGGGCCGCATCGTCTACGAATCCCGCAAGGGCGACTTCACCCTGGCCGAGAATGTGAAGCCCGAATACGCCTGGTTCAACGGGCAGGTGAACTACACCCTGGTGACCGACAAGATCGAGAAGTCGGACCAGCGCACGCCGATCAACCGGATGGGCGGCAACGCGACCGACGGCAAGTCGATGATCTGGCCGATGAAGGTGTTCCGCGGCTCGCAGCCCTACGACCCGGTGAACAAGACGCTGGTCACGCCGCACACCGCCGGCAATGACGACACCGGCTACTGGAAGAACCTCGATTGGGACAAGGCCATCACCGTCGGCATGAAGGATTCCGGACATCCCTACTCGGGCAAGATGGAATTCCTCAAGACCGAAATGTCCTGGCCGATCACGCACATGGTCGCGCCCAAGGAAAAGGCGCTGGGCTGCGTCGAGTGCCACAGCAAGCAAAGCCGCCTGGCCGGCATCCAGGGCATCTACATTCCGGTCCGCGACAACAACAGGCTGCTGGACACCATCGGCTGGGCTGTCGTCTTCCTGACCATCCTCGGCGTGCTCGCCCACGGCGCCCTGCGCATCGTCACCAGCCGTAAGCACTAAGGAGAAAGAAAATGGCTGAACGCATCTACGTCTTCAAGCGCTTCGAGCGTTTCTGGCACTGGTCGCAGGCTGGTCTGATCATGTTCCTGATGCTGACCGCCTTCGACATCCACGGCACCTACACCATCTTCGGCTTCGAGAAGGCCGTGGCTTACCACACCATCGCGGCATGGACGCTGATCGGCCTCTGGGTGTTCGCCATCTTCTGGCACTTCACCACCGGCGAATGGAAGCAGTACATCCCGACCACGGAAAAAGTCGTGGCGATGGCGAACTACTACCTGTTCGGGATTTTCAGGAATGCGCCGCATCCGTTCAAGCTGACGCAGCTGCGCAAGCACAATCCGCTGCAGCGCCTGGCCTACCTCGCCATCATGATATGCGTCGGCCCGCTGATCTGGGTCACCGGGGTGCTTTACCTGTTCTATGACAAATGGGCGGCCTGGGGCTTCGGCAAGCTGTCGCTGGAATGGGTCGCCAACGGCCACATCGCCGGCGCCTTCATGATGCTGGCCTTCCTCATCGCCCACGTTTATCTCACCACTGCCGGCCATACGCCCCTGGCTCACATCAAGGCCATGATCACCGGCTGGGAAGAAGTCGATTAACCCGATACCCTACTTTTGCAAGGAGTCTGACCATGAAATTCACTAAAACCCTGAGCGCCGCCGCGCTGCTCTCCCTGTTCGCCACCTCGGCGCTCGCCTACGACGCCGACTGGAAACGCGGCCGCGTCTATTACCGCAGCGTATGCACCTCCTGCCATGCCGTGCAGCCGGTAGGCACCATCAATCCCAGTTCCAAGACCAAGGCCGACTGGGCGGCCTATCTCAAGGCCGACAAGCACGCCAAGGGCAAGGACACGATCAAGCAGTACGTCAGCAAGGCCTATCGCGCCAGCATCAAATCGGGCAACAAGGCGGCCGAGAAGTTCGCCGACGTGCCGGATCAGGAACTGCTGGACGATATCGCCGCCTTCCTGACCAAGGGCGCCAAGGACGGCGACGCGCCGGCCACCTGCAACTGACAAAGGCACGGCCGAACGCGCGCCAGATCGACAACGGAAGTGGCGCGCAGCAGCGACGACAATTCCGCCAGCGAAAGACAAACATCATGAGCACATCAGACAAGCAAACCAATCCGGAAATCAGACCCTTCTGGCCACCCCTGATTGCGGGCATCGCGCTCGGCCTGGTTCTGTTGCTGACCTTCGTTCTTTCCGGTCACGGTCTGGGAGCCAGTGGAGCGGCTACCGACCTCGTCGCCGGGGTGGGGCTACAAGTGGCATCGGAGGCCACCAAAGCGAACGGCTACCTCGGTCCCATGGTGGCTGACGGCAGCCCGATGGGCTCATGGTTGAGCTGGGAAATCGTCGGCGTCGCCATCGGCGCACTGGTGGCGGCTTTCATGGCGGGGCGCTTTCGCGTGCAACTGGATGGCTCATGCAGCGTCGGCACCCCGAAGCGCCTGATCACTACCCTGGCCGGCGGCTTTCTCTCCGGCTTCGGTGCCCGCATCGCGGGCGGCTGCACCAGCAGCATGGGGCTGTCGGGTGCGGCGGCGCTGGGCGTTGCGGCCTTCGTCTTCCTCGCCTTGTTTTTCGCCACCGGCTTGATCGTCAGCCGCCTGGTGAAAGGAGTCTGACATGTTTCCCCTCAATGATAACGGCATGGTGTCGGGCCTGCTCTGCGGCATCCTGTTCGGCTACGTGCTGGAGAATGCCGGATTCGGCAGCCCGGTCAAACTTAGCGCCCAGTTCAAACTCACCGACTGGGCGGTATTCAAGGTCATGTTCACCGCCATCGTGGTGGCGGCGATCGGCCTGTGGCTGATGCGGCTCGGGGGGCTGCTGAAGCCCGACTCGATCGCCGTGCCGCAGGCGGCGCTGGCTTCAGCGGCCATCGGCGGCGCGCTGGTCGGCGCCGGGTTCGCGGTGGGCGGCTATTGCCCGGGCACGTCGGTGGCCGGCCTGTTCTCCGGTCGTCTCGACGCCCTGGTCTTCGTCGTCGGCGTGGTGCTCGGCACGATAGGGTTTGCGGTTTTTTTCGGGGCAGCGCTCAAGTCCCTGAAGGCCGCCTGGCTGATCGCGGAAGGCGACACCTTTACCGACGCCTATGCCGTACCGGAACCCGTCATGCTGGGCATTCTCGGACTCGCGCTGATTGCCGTCTTCTATTTCGGTTCATGGTTCGAGCGCCGTGGCAGCGGCACGGTCAGCGCAGAACAGGCCGTGGAGGGCGCCCGATAGACCGCCGATGGTGAAAGCAATGAGTACCGATAGCGACTCCGTCTGGCGGGCCGGCTTCAAGGCCGACTACCGGAAGATTTTCGTCGAGGAATGGTCGCCCTTCGTCGGCGCCATGCTGCTGGTGCTGACCATCATCGGCCTGATGCTCTCGGGCCTGGTCTGGGGCGTGTTCGGCGGCGTCAAGTTCTGGGGCGACTGGTTCAACACCCTGATCGGACTCGGCCCCGTACTCGGCATCCCGCAGCAAACCGACGGCTTCCTGATGCACCGCATGTCGCTGATGAACATCATGCTGGTGGTCGGCGCACTCGCCGCCGCACTGCTGTCGCGTCAGTTCAGCCCGAACCGGCCGCCGCCGCTCGAATACCTCTGGGCCGCGCTGGGCGGCAGCCTGCTCGGCATCGGCGCGGCACTGGCCGGCGGTTGCACCACGGGCGGCTTCTTCAATCCCGTGCTGCATTCGTCGCCTGCCGGTTGGGCGATGTGGCTGGGCCTGCTGGCGGGCGCCGCAATCGGACTCAAATTGCTGCTATGGACCCTCGACCACATCGAGTGGGGCATGCAGGCGCCGCCGGCGCTGGACATTCCCGAAGGCATGACGCAGAACTATCCCTGGCTGGGCCTCGCCATCATCGTCGGCGTGCTGACCTGGGCCACGCAATGGTACGGCTCGGCCGACGAGAAACTCGCCGCGCGCGCCGTGATCGTCGTCGCCGGCTTCGCCATCGGCTTCATCATGCACCGCTCGCGCCTGTGCTTCGCGCGGGCCTTCCGCGAGCCCTTCATGACCGCCGAGGGCGACATGACCAAGGCCGTGATCCTGGCGCTGGCGATCGGCATCCCGATTGCGGCATTGCTGTTCGAGAAGAAAGTCATCGACCCCTACCTGGCGATCCCGGCCACCTTCTGGATAGGCTCGCTGGTCGGCGGCCTGATCTTCGGCATCGGCATGGTCTTTGCCGGCGGCTGCGCCTCGGGTTCGCTATGGCGCATGGGCGAGGGCCATCTGAAACTCTGGGTGACCATGTTCTTCTTCTCCTGGATGGGCTCGATCGCCAGCGCGGTATTCAAGAAACTCAACCTGACCGCGATCGACGAAACCAATGTCGAAACTTACGAAATGACGCAGGTCGGCTTCCAAGCCTACCTGCCGGAAATGTGGGGCAGCTGGGGCTGGACCCTGGCCGCCGGCGGCGGCCTGCTGCTGCTCTGGTACGCACTGGTGCGCTACAACGAATCCACCGAAAGATTCACACTTCTCTAACGCTCATGGCACCGAGTCCCATCGGCAGAAAATGAAACACGCAAAATCCACTTATTCGCCCGCCCCCCTTCCCCCCTCGCGGGGGGTTACTGATCGGCGCGCTACGCGCGGAAGTCACCGGGGGCTCCAAACAAGGTATTTCACATCAAGGAGATCATCATGAGAGCCAGACAACTATCCCTGTTCGTCGCCGTCCTCGCCAGCCTTGCTGCGGCGCCGCTGGTTTATCCGGTGACGGCCTGCGCCGCCGATGCGGTGACGATCCAGCCCAAAGACGGCTGGTACAACAAGGCGCTGGTCGATTTCGATTTCGTGCGCCAGAACGTCAGCATTCCGCCGAAGAAGGGCATAGTCATCATCGACTCGCGCCCGGCGGCACGCCAGTACGATCCCGGACACATTCCCGGCGCCATCAACATTCCCGACAGCCAGTTCGACAAGATGGTCGACAGGCTGCCGGCCGACAAGGCGACCCTGCTGCTGTTCTACTGCGGCGGACTGGAGTGCATGCTGAGCCACAACTCGGCCTTCAAGGCCGAGAAGCTCGGCTACACCAACATCAAGGTCTATCCGGCCGGCTCGCCCGACTGGAAGGCCAGGGGTGCCCAGATGTCGGTATCTGTGGCCTACATCAAGAAGCTGGTCGATGAAAAGGCGCCCTATGTGCTGATCGACGCGCGGCCCAAGCGCGTGGCCGACAAGGGCATGATCCCGACCGCGATCAACATCTCCGACTCCGAGTTCGACAAGCATGTCGACAAGCTGCCCGCCGACAAGGCGACGCTGCTGATCTACTACTGCGGCGGGCTGGAATGCGTGCTCTCCGACAATTCGGCGGAAAAGGCGAAGAAGCTCGGCTACACCAATGTCCTGACCTACCCGCCCGGTTATCCGGAATGGGAAAAGATGCATGGCGTAGCGGCAGGTACCGGCGCCGCCGCAGGCGCATCTGCCGGGCCGGCAGCCAGCGTGGCAGCCCTGGTCCCGGGCAAGGAAAAGGGCTCGGTCACGGTCGACTCCTTCGATCAGGTCTGGAAGGCCAATCCGGGTTCGGTGATGCTGGTCGATGTGCGCGATCCGAAGGAAGTCGCCGCCGGCATGATCAAGGGCTCGGTCAACATCCCAATGAACGAACTGGAGAAGAAGATCGCCACGCTGCCGACCGACAAGCCGGTGGTCTTCGTCTGCGGCACCGGCGCCCGTTCGGGCGAGGCCTACGACACCGTCAAGCTGCTCGGCGGCAAGCTGCAGGCGTATTTCCTCGATGCCGACGTCAAGTTCAATGCCGACGGCACTTACACGATGGCGGCGAAGAAATAGGCAGACCACAGACCGGCAATAAGCGCCGGACGGCAAGCTGCCGTCCGGCAAGCCGCAGCAATTCACCGGAGAACAAAAATGCATAAACTTTCCTTCGTCCTCGCGCTGGGTCTTGCCGGCGCCCTGCCGGTCCAGGCCCAAAGCACGGCAGACCTCTTCGTCAGCATCAACTCGGGCGTCACCCAAACCCAGGGCGTGGCCATGGTCCTCGCCAGCCAGGCACTGGCACAGAAGGCCGCGGTGCGTGTGCTTTTGTGCAGCGACGGCGGCCAGCTGGCGGTCAAGGACAAAGATTCGACAACCCTCAAGCCGATGAACAAGTCGCCCAAGGAGTTGTTGCAGGGCCTGATGAAGGCCGGCGCCAAGGTCGAAGTCTGCGCCCTGTTCCTGCCCAACAGCGACCTCAAACCAACCGACCTGATCGATGGCATCGGGGTGGCCAAGCCGGCAGACGTTGCCGCCTACGTGCTGCAACCCAATGTAAAGACCCTGTCGTATTGACCTGCGCCATCCGCGGCATCGGGTAGCATGTCCGGCGTGACGACCGGGAACAGCACAAGCACCGAATTCCAGCGCCTCTACACCGGCCGCCTCTGGTCGGTACTGGCCTGGGACCAGCTGACGGCGCTCTGGCAGCGCATCGACCCCGCCGCCGGCTGGTATCTGGTGGCTGTCGGCGTCTCACCGGCGCCGACTTCCGGCATGGCACCGGCCGATGCCGCCAGCGTCAGGGCCTTCATCGAACGCATCGACGCCCTGCTGCGGGAGGAGCACCGTGAATCCTATTGCGGCATCGTCTACGCCGACGACCTTGAAAACCCGCGCCTGATCAAAATCTACGACCCGAACAACCTCGGTTCCTCATGCGGTTCGTCGAAAACACCGCATCCTCCGGGCTGGATCATGAGCCGCCTGCCGCCGGACGAAATCGCCACCACCCGCGCCGCGCCGGGAAACCGGAAACGCTGGTGGCAGGGTTTGCTCGGAGATAGCTAGGCAGTTCCCGCCCGTATTCACGGTTTTGGCCGGCCGCCCCCTGAGGCATAGTGCCGGCTATGGCGCCACCGACCGAGACCCTGCCCGACCGCACCTCACTCAGGTTCCTGGTGGTCGACGATTTCTCGACCATGCGCCGCATCGTGCGCAACCTGCTCAAGGAGCTGGGCTTCACCAACGTCGAAGAGGCCGAGGATGGGGCCGTGGCCCTGTCCAAGCTGCGCGAAGGGCGCTTCGAGTTCGTCGTGTCCGACTGGAACATGCCCAACATGGACGGCCTGACCCTGCTGCAGAACGTGCGCGCCGACGCCGAGCTGAAATCCCTGCCTTTCCTCATGATCACGGCCGAAGCGAAAAAGGAGAACATCGCCGCCGCGGTCCAGGCCGGGGCGTCCAGCACGATCGCCAAACCTTTCACGGCGGCCACGCTGCAGGAAAAACTCGACAAGATCTTCGAGAAGATGGGCATCTGAGGCCCGATCAGCCCGCAGCTGTACCAAGGCTATACCCGACAAAAACTATCGGGTATAGTGACCTCTTCACCCGAGGTCTTCCATGTCATCCCTGCTGTCCAACCGGCTCTCCGCCGAAACTTCGCCCTATCTGCTGCAGCACGCCGACAACCCCGTGCACTGGCAGCCGTGGGATGAGCAATCGCTCACTCTGGCCCGCCGGGAGAACAAGCCGATCCTGCTTTCCATCGGCTATTCGGCCTGCCACTGGTGCCATGTCATGGCCCACGAATGCTTCGAGGACGCAGGCGTCTCCGCGGTCATGAACCGCCTGTTCGTGAACATCAAGGTCGACCGCGAGGAGCGCCCCGACCTCGACCAGATCTACCAGAGCGCACACCACCTGCTGACGCGGCGCAACGGCGGCTGGCCGCTGACCATGTTCCTCGCGCCGGACGGCACACCTTTCTTCGGCGGCACCTATTTTCCGCGCGAACCGCGTTACGGCCTGCCTGGCTTTGCCGACCTCTGCGAGCGGGTCGCCGCAGCCTACCGCGACCGCGGCGAGGATATCGCCGCCCAGTCCGCCGAAATCCGCGAGGCACTGGCCGAGACGGTGCCGGAGCCCGCGGCGGCGGCGGCCGCCTTCGATGCGGCGCCCCTGGACGCTGCCGCAGCGCTGCTGGCCCGCGGCTTCGACAGTCGCTACGGCGGCTTCGGCACTGCACCGAAGTTTCCGCATCCGACCGATCTGGCCTTTCTGCTGCGTCGCGGTGATGAGGCGTCGCGCCGGATGGCCTTGACCACACTGACGCGCATGAGCGAGGGCGGCATCTACGACCAGATCGGCGGCGGCTTCTGCCGTTACAGCGTGGACGCGCGTTGGGAGATTCCCCATTTCGAAAAAATGCTCTACGACAACGGGCCGCTGCTGGCACTCTGCGCCGACGCCTGGGCGCTGAGCGGCGACCCCTTGCATGCCCGGGTCGCCGACGAGACCGCCGCCTGGGTCATGCGCGAAATGCAGGCGGCCGATGGCGGCTATTACTCCTCGCTCGACGCCGACTCGGAGGGCGAGGAAGGCAAGTACTATGTCTGGGACCGCGCCGAGCTGGAGCAACTGCTCACACCGCAAGAGTCGGCGCTGGCGCTACGTCGCTGGGGCTTCGATGGCCCGCCGAATTTCGAGAATCGCCATTGGCACGCCAAGATTGCCGCTCCTCTGAACGACGCGGAGATTCCCCTGCTCGCCGCCGTGCGCGAAAAACTTTTCGCCGCCCGCGAGACCCGGGTCCGTCCCGGTCGCGACGACAAGGTGCTGACCAGCTGGAACGCCCTGATGATCGAAGGCATGGCGCACGCCGCGCGTGTCTTCGGCAGGAACGAATGGCTCGTCTCGGCACAAGGCGCGATGGACTGCATCCGCAGCACGATGTGGAAAGGCGGCGCTCCGCCGCCGGGCCGCCCCAAGGCGGGGCAAGCCAATCAACCGGAGCCGCGTAGCGGCGAACATGCGTCACCCCCGCATGAGCGGGGGCCGGGGGGTGGGGGCCATTTGCTGGCGACCGCCAGAAACGGTCGCGCCCACCTCGACGCCTATCTCGACGACCACGCCTTCCTGCTCTCCGCCCTCCTTGAGCTGATGCAGGCCGGGTTCCGCAGCGAGGATCTGGCCTTCGCCATCGAACTCGCCGATACCCTGCTGGCCCGCTTCGAAGACCGGGACGCCGGTGGCTTCTTTTTTACCGCCCATGACCACGAAATCCTGATCCACCGTCCCAAGACCGGCCACGACAATGCCACGCCGGCCGGCAACGGTATCGCCGCATTTGCCCTGCAAAGGCTCGGACACCTGCTGGGCGAAACCCGCTATCTCGACGCCGCCGAAAAGACCCTGCAGCTCTTCTGGCCGCATATCCGGGATTCGCCGGGAGGTTTCGGCAGCCTGTTGCGGGTGCTTGAAGAAGCGCTGACGCCACCGGACATCATCATCCTGAAAGGCCCTGTAATGGAAATGGCTACTTGGTGTCGAGCTCTGGGCGCCGATCCGCGGCGCCTTGTGCTGGCCCTGCCCAAGGGAATTGCCGGTCTGCCAGCGACTCTGGCCAAGCCGGAAAGCGATCGTGTCAACGCCTGGGTCTGTCGCGGCGTTACTTGCTCGGCACCGATGACGAATTTGCATGAGTTGATTACTTGATCTGGAGCATTTTTTTTACCGGTTCGATTGTTTAGCATTCGCATCGTTTTGGTTTTTGCCGGCACACCCTCATTCATTCAAGAAAAGGAATTCAACATGAAATCAGTATTGATCTCCGCTGTGGTTGCTGCCGGCGTTCTCGCCTCGGCCCCGGCGTTCGCCAACAAGGACCTCGCCACCAAGAGCGGTTGCATGGCCTGCCACGCGGTCGACAAGAAAGTGGTCGGCCCGGCTTATCAGGAAGTTGCAAAGAAATACAAGGCTGCTGACGAAGCCATGCTGATTGCCAAGGTCAAGGCGGGTGGCAAGGGCGTATGGGGTCCGATCCCGATGCCGCCGAATCCCAACGTCAAGGACGAGGATCTGAAGACCCTGGTCAAGTGGGTTCTGGACGGCGCCAAGTAAGAAGTATCAGTACCATAAAAAGGCCGGCCCCTCTATTTGCGGGGCCGGCCTTTTTTATGTCCCCGCGAGAAGCGGGGACGGTACCCCCTGGCGGGGCATGTCCGTGCCGGAGGCGGGGACGATAGCCCCCGGCGCGATATGCCCCTGTACTTTCGGTCGGAGACATAGTCCCCCGATGAAATGCGGCCCGCCGATTGGCGGTGCGGCGTTGACAAGTCCATGACGGAAGGCAAGAATCCTCCCCGCCGATTTGCCATCCAACGTATCATTCCCGATTACCTGACCTGAACGGAGCATCATCATGAATGTCGCCCAAAAAGCTCTCTCGCTTTCCGTGATTGCCGCTGTTGCCCTGATGGGCTGCGGCAAGGAGGCGCCGCCCCCGCCACCTCCCGTCCAGGCACCTCCCCCGCCCCCGCCGATGGTGGTGAAGATCGGTAGCGTGGCGCCGCTCACCGGCGGCATCGCGCATCTGGGCAAGGACAACGAAAACGGCGCCCGCCTCGCCATCGACGAAGCCAATGCCGCCGGCGTTTCACTGGGCGGCAAGAAGGTCAAGTTCGAACTGATGTCGGAAGACGACCAGTCCGATCCGAAGGTAGGCAATACCGTCGCGCAGAAACTGGTCGACGCCAAGGTTGCCGGCATCGTCGGCCACCTCAATTCGGGCACCACGATTCCCGCCTCGGCGATCTACAACCAGGCCAACATCCCGATGATCTCCGGCTCTGCGACCAACCCGGCGCTGACCGAGCAGGGCTTCAAGGGCGTGTTCCGCGTCGTGGGTCGTGACGACCAGCAGGGACCGGCCGTCGCCAACTACCTCGTCGGCCAGACCAAACCGAAGACCGTCGCCGTGATCGATGACGCGACTGCCTACGGCGAGGGCCTTGCCAACGAAGTCGAGAAGACCCTGAAAGCTGCCGGCGTCAAGGTTCTGCCGCGCGAGAAGGGCACCGACAAGACGGTGGACTGGAAGGCCGTGCTGACCAAGGTCAAGGGCAAGAAACCCGACGCCGTGTTCTACGGCGGCATGGATGCCACCGGCGGTCCCCTGCTCAAGCAGGCGCGCGAGCTGAAGATGACCGCGCTGTTCGCCTTCGGCGACGGCGCCTGTACCGACAAGATGGCCGAGTTGGCCGGAGCGGCCGCGGAAGGTCTCGTCTGCTCGCAGGCGGGCATACCGGTGCAGGCCGCCGGCAAGAAGTTCCTCGACGCCTACAAGGCCAAGTTCAAGTCCGATCCCATCCTGTACTCGCCCTTCACCTACGACTCCGCCAACCTGCTGATCGCCGCGATGAAGAAGGCCGATTCGCCCGATCCCGCCAAGTATCTGCCGGCTCTCGCCGCCAGCGACTTCAACGGCGCCAGCGGCAACATCAAGTTCGACGAAAAGGGCGACCGCAAGGACGCCGAGATGACGATCTTCACCCTGAAGGACGGCAAGATCACGCCGGTGGCGATTCTCAAGAGCGGCAAGTCGATGACCCTGGATGAATACGCGCAGGCCACCGCACCTGCGGCCCCGGCCCCGGCTGTTGCTGCACCGGCTGCTGCGGGTACTGCTCCGGCTCCGGCTCCGGCTGCTGCACCGGCACCAGCGACGGCTCCTGCCGCGGCCCCGGCGGCGCCAACGGCACCAGCCGCAGCACCCGCTCCCGCTGCTCCCGCGAAGAAGTAAGCATCCGCTGAAACGAACGGGGAAGTCGCCCTCCGGCGGCTTCCCCGTTTTTTTTGGATACGCGCACCACATGGACACCCTGCTCCAGCAGATCATCAACGGTCTCACCACCGGCAGCGTCTATGCCGTTGTCGCACTCGGCTACACGATGGTCTATGGCGTGATCCAGCTCATCAACTTCGCCCATGGCGAGGTCGTCATGATCGGCGCCATGGTGGCCTTCTCCATCATCACTTCGCTCGCCGGCAGCGGCATGCCGCCGCTGGCGATCGTCCTCGCCGGCGTCATGGCGGCGATTCCGGCCTGCATGGCGCTGGGCTATCTGCTGGAGCGTGCGGCCTACCGTCCGCTGCGCCACGCACCGCGGCTGGCGCCGCTGATCACCGCCATCGGCATGTCGATCATCCTGCAGCACCTCGCCCTGCTGGCCTGGGGCCGCAATCCGCTGGCCTTTCCGCAGATCATCGACAACCGGGTGTTCGGCATCGGCGGCGCGGCCATCAGCAGCGTGCAGATCGCTATCATCTGTTTGTCATTGACGATGATGGCCGGCCTGTCCTGGTTCGTCTATCGCACGCGATTCGGCATCGCCATCCGCGCCACGGCCGAGAACGTGCATGTCGCCGGCCTGATGGGCGTCAATGCCGATCGCGTGATCGCCGCCACCTTCGTCATCGGCGCCGGACTGGGCGCCGTGGCCGGCGTCATGTACGGCAGCTATTACGGCATCGCCCATTACACGATGGGTTTCAGCCTCGGCCTCAAGGCCTTCTCCGCGGCGGTGCTGGGCGGCATCGGCAACATCGCCGGCGCCATGCTCGGCGGCATACTGCTGGGCCTGGTGGAAGCGCTGGGCACCGGTTACGTCGGCGAGATGACCGACCTTTGCCATTGGCCCTTTGCCAGCAGCTTCCTCGCCGAGCAATGCGCCGACGGCGGCAACTTCGTGCTGTTCGGCAGCAACTACCAGGATGTGTTCGCCTTTCTGATGCTGATCCTGGTGCTGGTGTTCCGTCCCTCCGGCCTGCTCGGCGAACGCGTCTCGGAGCGGGCATGATGAACATGGGTAGCCGCGAAAAGCTTGGCCTGGCCTTGATCGCCATTGCTCTGATCGCCTTGCCCTTCGTTCTGGCCGCGGCCGGCACGGCCTGGGTGCGCATCACCAACTTTGCCGTGCTGTTCGTGCTGCTGTCCCTGGGCCTCAACATCGTGGTCGGCTTCGCCGGCCTGCTCGACCTCGGCTACGTGGCCTTCTATGCCGTCGGCGCCTATGTCTATGCGCTGCTGGCCTCGCCGCACTTCGGCCTGCACCTGCCCTTCTGGGTGATCCTGCCGATCGGCGCCGCCGTGGCCTGCCTTGCCGGGGTGATTCTCGGGGCGCCGACGCTGCGCCTGCGCGGCGACTACCTGGCCATCGTCACGCTGGGCTTCGGCGAAATCGTGCGCATTTTCATGAACAACCTTTCGGCGCCGATCAACCTGACCAACGGCCCGAAGGGCATCAACCGCATCGACTCCTTCCAGATCGGCCCGATCAACTTCGCCGGCAGCGACACGCTGGCGGGCCTGGTTTTCAGCGGGCCGATCAAGTACTACTACTTCCTCATGCTGGTTCTCCTGATTGTCATCGTCATCAACCGCCGACTGCAGGATTCGCGCATCGGCCGCGCCTGGGTCGCCATCCGCGAAGACGAAATCGCGGCCAAGGCCAGCGGCATCAACACGCGCAACATCAAGCTGCTGGCCTTCGCCATGGGTGCTTCCTTCGGCGGCATCGCCGGCGGCATGTTCGCCGCGATGCAGACCTTCGTCAGCCCGGAAAGCTTCGTCCTCAACGAATCGATCATGGTGCTGGCCATGGTAGTGCTGGGCGGCATGGGCAACATCTGGGGCGTGATCGCCGGCGCCGTGCTGCTGTCCTTCGTCCCGGAATTGCTGCGCTATACCGTGGAACCGGCGCAGATGGCCCTGTTCGGCAAACTGCTGGTCGACCCCGAAGTGCTGCGCATGCTGGTGTTCGGCCTGGCGCTGGTGCTGACCATGCGCTTCCGCCCCGCCGGCCTCTGGCCGGAAACGCGACATCGGCGCGAACTCAGCGAGGGTCGGGTGTGACCGGGATCCTGCTCGAAGCCCGTTGCATAGACAAGCGCTTCGGCGGCGTCCAGGCGCTGAAGGATGTCTCGCTGACCATCAGGAGCGGAGAGATCTACGGCCTGATCGGGCCCAACGGTGCCGGCAAGACCACGCTGTTCAATGTGTTCACCGGCCTCTATCCGCGCGACGGCGGCGAGGTGATGTTCTGCGGCATGCCCTTGCGTCTGGAAAGCCCGCATGAGGTTGCCGCCGCCGGAATCGCGCGAACCTTTCAGAACATTCGCCTGTTCGGCAACATGACCGCGCTGGAAAACGTCATGGTCGGGCGCCATGTGCGCACCCGCGCCGGGGTCTTCGGCGCCATCCTGCGCACCCGCACGGAACGCGCCGAGGAAGCGGCGATCCGCCGCCGCGCGGACGAACTGCTGCATTACGTCGGCATCGCCGACCGCGCCGACGACCTGGCGCGGCACCTCTCCTACGGCGACCAGCGGCGGCTCGAAATCGCCCGCGCGCTGGCCACCGAGCCGAAGCTGCTGGCGCTCGACGAACCCGCCGCCGGCATGAACGCCACCGAGACCGCGGCGCTGCGCAGACTGATCGAGGGATTGCGCCGCGACGGCCTGACCGTGCTGCTGATCGAGCACGACGTCAAGCTGGTCATGGGCCTGTGCGACCGTGTCGCCGTGCTCGACTATGGCGAGAAGATCGCCGAGGACGTGCCCGAGTCGGTGCGCGCCAACCCGAAAGTCATCGAGGCCTACCTTGGCACGAGCACTACTTGAGGCGCTGAACCTCCAGGTTCATTACGGCGGAATTGCGGCCGTAAAAGGGATTTCATTTGCCGTCGAACAGAACGAGATCGTCTGCCTGATCGGTGCCAACGGTGCCGGCAAAACCTCGACGCTGAAAGCCCTGGCGCGCATGATTCCTTCGCACGGCGAAATCCACTATGGCAAGGAGCGTATCGAAGAGCTGCCCAGCCATGCACTGATAAGCAAGGGGCTGGCACTGGTACCCGAAGGCCGCGGCATCTTCGCCCGCCTGACCATCGCCGAAAACCTCGCCATGGGCGCCTACCACCGCCGCGACAAACCGACCATCGCCGCTGATCTGGAGCGTGTCTACGGCCTGCTGCCGCGGCTACAGGAGCGCGCCGCACAGGTGGCCGGGACGCTGTCCGGCGGCGAACAGCAGATGCTGGCCATCGGTCGCGCGCTGATGGGCCGCCCGAAGTTGTTGCTGCTCGACGAACCCTCGATGGGCCTGGCGCCGCTGATGGTGGAAAAGGTATTCGAAGTCGTGCGGGCGGTCGCCGCGGAGGGCATGACGATTCTGCTCGTCGAACAGAACGCCAGGCTCGCCCTGGAAGTCTGTTCGCGCGGTTACGTGATGGAAAGCGGCCTGATCACGCTGGCGGACAGTTCCGCCGCACTGCTCGCCGATTCGCGCGTGCGCGCCGCCTATCTCGGTGAATGACGCCGTCGTGCCGGCACCGACATTTGCAATCAGCCCGCCGCGAAGGTAAACGCGTCGGCGAAGAACTCTTCCGTTGGCAGCCCATGGGCGACGAACTCGGAACGCGCGGCATCGATCATGGCCGGCGCACCGCAGGCATAGACCTGAAATCCGGAAAGATCGGCGTGGTCTTCGAGCGCGGCACGGTGCACCAGTCCGCTGCGCCCGGTCCAGGCGTCCTGCGGCGTCGCGTCGGAGAGCACCGGCACGTAGCGGATATGGCTGTTCGCACCCGTCCAGGCCGATGGCAGGTCGGGCAGGTACAACCCGCTACGGGTTCGCGCGCCCCAGTAGATTTCCAGCGGACGCTTGATGTGATTGTGAATGGCGTGCTCGACGATGGCCTTGATGGGTGCAAAGCCGGTGCCGCCGGCCAGCAGGATCACCGGCTTGGTCGATTCCTCGCGCAGGAAGAAGCTGCCGTAGGGTCCCTGGAAACGCAGGATGTCTTTTTCCTTCATGCCGGCAAACACATGACCGGTGAATTCGCCGCCGGCAATCATGCGCACATGCAACTGGAGGAAGCCATCGTCATGCGGCGCATTGGCGATGGAAAAGGCGCGGCGCTTGCCGTCCTTGAGGAGAAACTCGATGTACTGGCCGGCAAGAAACTGCAGGCGCTCGTTGGCCGGCAGCTTGAGGTGCAGGATGATGACATCTTCGGCAACGCGTTCGAGCTTCTGCACCCGACAGGGCATGATCTTGACCGGGATGTCCTTGGCCGTGCCGACCTCGCGACATTCGAGCACCAGGTCGGAGAGCGGCCTGGCGCAACAAAACAGCGCGAGGCCACCGACGCGATCGGCGGTGGGCAAAGCCTGATCCTGCGCCGCGCCATGGTCCACCAGGCCGTCGAGCACCTTGCCCTTGCAGGCGCCGCAGGCGCCGTTACGGCAGCCATAGGGCAGGGTCAGGCCGGCGTCGAGCGCCGCCTGCAGGACGGAGTCGCTGCCGTCGGCAGTGAAGCTGTGCCCGCTGGGCTGCAGGGTGACGCGAAAAGGAGCGGCTGGGGCCATGCGATAATCATCCGATGCGTAGATTGTTGATCATTGGTTGCGGTGACGTCATGCGCCGTACGCTGCCCCAGCTCGTGCGGCGCTGGCGCGTGCTGGTCCTGGTGCGCCAGCATGACCCGCAACTGGAAGCGCTGGGCGTGACACAGATCGAAGGCGACCTCGACCGCCCCGACACCCTGACCCGGCTGGCCGGCATCGCCGATGCGGTGATCCACAGCGCCCCGCCGCCGCCGCAAGGAAGCGGCGACCCGCGTACGCGAAACCTGATTGCCGCCTTGCAGCGCGGAAAAAGTCTACCACGGCAACTGGTTTACATCAGCACCAGCGGCGTCTATGGCGACTGCGGCGGCGACCGGGTCAGCGAGACGCGCAGCCCGGCGGCACAGTCGGCGCGGGCGGCACGGCGCGTCGATGCCGAACGGCGATTGCGCCGCTTCGGCCGCCAGCGCGGACGCCCTTGCCGGGTAAGCATCCTGCGCGCACCGGGCATCTATGCCGAAGACCGGCTGCCGCTGGAGCGGCTGCACAGGCGGCTGCCCCTGATGCTGCACGCCGAAGACAGCCACACCAACCACATCCACGCCGCGGACCTCGGCCGCGCCTGCATCGCGGCGCTGGCGCGGGCCGGTGCCAATCGCGCCTACAACATCAGCGACGACTCGTCGCTGGCGATGGGCGAATGGTTCGATGCACTGGCAGATGCCTTTGCGCTGCCGCGCGCACCGCGCCTGCCGCGCGAGGAAGTGCGCCGCAGCGTGCCGGCGATGCAATGGTCATTCATGAACGAATCGCGCCGCCTCGACAACACCCGCATGAAGCGGGAGCTGCGCCTGCGCCTGCGCTATCCGGACGTGGCGACCGGAATTGCGGCGGCACAACGACACTCGGGAACATCATGCTCTGGATAAAAGCCTTTCACATCGTCTTCGTCACCAGCTGGTTCGCCGGGCTCTTCTACCTGCCGCGCCTGTTCGTCAACCTCGCCATGGTGCCGGCCGACAGCCGGGCCGAGCGCGAGCGCCTGCTGCTGATGGCGAGGAAGCTGTTTCGTTTCATCACCCCGCTCGGCGTGCTGGCCATCGGCCTGGGCTTCTGGCTGTGGTTCGGCTACGGCTTCGGCGGCGGCTGGCTGCATGCCAAGACCGCGCTGGTCATCGGCCTCGTCGCCTATCACGTCTGGTGCGGCACGCTGCTCGCCGACTTCACTGCCGGCCGCTCGGCGAAGTCGCACGTGTGGTTCCGCTTCTTCAACGAGGTCCCGGTACTGGCGCTGATCGCCGTCTGCATCCTCGTCGTGGTCAAACCGTTCTAGGCCCGGCTGCACTCCGCAACGATCGATCATGCACAGACGCACCCTCACGGAAATCCTGCCTTGAACCACTATTTCACCACCTGTCCGCGCGGCCTCGAAGCGCTGCTCGCGGAAGACCTTGCCAGCGCCGGCGGCAAGGACGTCACGACGGTGCCGGGCGGCGCCGGCTGCAACGGCAGCCTGGAAACCGGCTACCGCATCAACCTCGAATCGCGCATCGCGACACGGGTGTTGTCGCGCGTGGCCCGCGGCGCCTATCGCGGCGAAGCCGAAATCTACCGCCTGGCCTACGAGGTGGACTGGTCGCGGCTGTTCTCCGTCGATCGTTCCATCCGCGTCTATGTCACGGCGATACGTTCGCCCTTGAAGAGCCTCGAATTCATCACCCTGAAAGTCAAGGACGCTGTCTGCGACCGCTTCCGCGCCGAAACCGGGCGACGGCCCAGCGTCAATACGAAAACCCCCGAGGTCCGCATCCACCTTTTCATCACCGAACAGGACGCGACGCTCTACCTCGACACCTCCGGCGAGCCGCTCTACATGCGTGGCCACAAGCTGGCCAAGGTCGGCGCTCCGCTCAAGGAAAACCTCGCCGCCGGCATACTGCGCCTTTCCGGCTGGCAGCCGGGCACGCCTTTGCTCGACCCGATGTGCGGCAGCGGCACTTTTTTGCTGGAAGCGGCACAGATGGCGCTCGACAATGCGCCGGGGCTGTCGCGCGAGCCGGGCGATTTCGGCTTCGAGCATCTGAAGTCCTTCGACGCCGGCCTGTGGCGCAAGCTGCAACGCGCAGCGGCCGAACGCCGCCGCGAGGCTGTCGCCCTGCCGCTGTTCGGCAGCGACATCGCCGCCGACGCGGTCGCCCGCACGCGGCAGAACCTAGCCGGTGCCGGGCTCGAGAATCTGGTGACGCTGGAAACCGCGGACCTGCTGACGCGCCTGGCGCCGGCCCCGTCAGGCGTGATGGTAGCCAATCCGCCCTACGGCGAACGACTCGGCAGCGAGGCAGAACTGGCGGCGTTCTACCCGCCTCTGGGCAATGCCCTCAAGCAGCGCTTTGCCGACTGGAGCTGCTGGTTTCTGTCGGCCGACACCCGCCTGCCCAAGCTGATCCGGCTGCAGACCTCGCGCAAGATCCCGCTCTACAACGGCGCGCTGGAATGCCGGCTGTACAACATCGAGATCGTCGCCGGTGGCAACCGCCGCGAAAGAACGCCGTAAAGCGCAGTCGGTTTGAAGGCCGGATCGGAGTCGCTCGTAACAAACGCGCGCAGCGCGCTAGCTAGTAACCCCCCGTGAGGGGGGAAGGGGGGCGAGCGAATACTTTGCTTTTCGCGTGTTTAATCTGCCGCGCGTGAAGCCCGTCGCGATGAGCGTTAAACAATATCCAGGTGCTGAATCCCGGCGTTGCGATCCATGTCCTGCGCCTGCTTGCTGTGCAGCTTGATCATCAGGCGCACTTCGTTCATCGAATCGGCGAAACGCAGGGCATCGTCGTAGCTGATGCGGCCTTCTTCGAAGAGATCGAAGAGCGCCATGTCGAAGGTCTTCATGCCGAGCTCCTTCGACTTCTTCATGATCTCCTTGATTTCGTGTATCTCGCCCTTGAAGATCAGGTCGGCGATCAGCGGCGAGTTGAGCAGCACTTCCACTGCCGCCGCGCGGCCCTTGCCTTCCTTCACGGGAATAAGGCGCTGCGAAACGATGGCCTTGAGATTGAGCGAAAGATCCATCAACAACTGCGGCCGGCGTTCTTCAGGGAAAAAGTTGATGATCCGGTCGATCGCCTGATTGGCGTTGTTGGCATGCAGCGTGCCCAAGGCCAGGTGGCCGGTCTCGGCGAAGGCGATGGCGTGTTCCATCACCTCCCGATCGCGGATCTCGCCGATCAGGATGACGTCGGGCGCCTGGCGCAGGGTGTTCTTCAGCGCGACCTCCCAGGAATCGGTGTCGACACCGACCTCGCGCTGGGTAATTATGCAGTTGCGGTGATCGTGCACATATTCGACCGGGTCTTCGATGGTGATGATGTGGCCATAGCTGTTCTGGTTGCGGTAGCCGATCATGGCCGCCAGCGAGGTCGACTTGCCGGAACCCGTGCCGCCGACGAACAGCACCAGGCCGCGCTTGGTCATCACCACGTCCTTCAGCACCGGTGGCAGCTTGAGATCCTCCATCTCGGGAATCTGCACGTTGATGGTGCGCAAAATGATGCCCACGCGGCCCTGCTGCATGAAGGCATTGACGCGGAAGCGGCCGATGCTGGCGGGCGAGATCGCGAAATTGCATTCCTTGGTCGCCTCGAACTCGGCGGCCTGCTTGTCGTTCATGATGGCGCGCGCCAGTTCCTGCGTGTGCTGCGCGGACAGTGGCTGCGTGGTTGCCGGCGTCATCTTGCCGTCGATTTTCATGGCCGGCGGAAAGCCGGCGGTGATGAACAAGTCCGACCCCTTCTTCTGCATCATCATCGTCAGAAGCTGGTACATGAATTTCAAACCTTCATCGCGTTCCATGGTGAACCTCGTCAATCAAAAATGAGCCGCAACGCGGCGATCTAACTTAATCACCTCCCCGCGAGGGGAGGATGGGAGGGGCGGGCGTATTTTCCCGCAAGGATAATTTCCCGGTCGTCAGACCGGGAAATTATCCTTGTTGGCCGCCTTGCTGCGGGCCTCTGCCGGAGAAATCACCTTTCGCTTGACCAGATCGGTGAGATTCTGGTCCAGGGTCTGCATGCCGAACTGCTGGCCGGTCTGGATCGCCGAATACATCTGCGCCACCTTGGCCTCGCGGATCAGGTTGCGGATCGCCGGCGTGCCGACCATGATCTCGTGCGCGGCGACGCGCCCCTTGCCGTCCATGGTCTTGCACAGCGTCTGCGAGATCACCGCCTTCAATGATTCCGAAAGCATGGCGCGGATCATTTCCTTCTCGGCGGCGGGGAACACGTCGATGATGCGGTCGATGGTCTTCGCCGCGGAAGACGTGTGCAGCGTGCCGAACACCAGGTGCCCCGTTTCGGCGCCGGACATGGCCAGGCGGATGGTTTCCAGGTCGCGCATTTCACCCACCAGGATCACGTCCGGGTCTTCGCGCAGGGCCGAGCGCAGGGCGTTGTTGAAGGACAGGGTATGCGGGCCGACCTCGCGCTGGTTGACCAGGCACTTCTTGGATTCATGGACGAACTCGATCGGATCCTCGACCGTCAGGATGTGGCCGTATTCGACGTCGTTCTTGTGATTGACCATCGCCGCCAGCGTGGTCGACTTGCCCGAACCGGTCGGCCCCGTCACCAGCACCAGGCCGCGCGGCTGGTCGGCGAGTTCCTCGAAGATCTTCGGCGCGCCGAGTTCCTCGAGCGACAGGATCTTCGACGGAATGGTCCGCATCACCGCCGCCGCACCGCGGTTCTGGACGAAGGCATTGACGCGAAAGCGGGCCAGGTTGGGCACGGCGAAGGAAAAGTCGCATTCGAGGTTTTCCTCGTAGATCTTGCGCTGCCCGTCGTTCATGATGTCATAGATCATGGCATGCACGTCCTTGTGCTCCATGGCCGGCAGGTTGATGCGTCGTATGTCGCCATGGACGCGGATCATGGGCGGCAGACCGGCAGACAGATGCAGGTCGGATGCCTTGTTCTTGACGATGAAAGTGAGCAGTTCGGTGATGTCCATGAGCGCTTTCCTGTATGGGGGGTGCGATATACTTTGCAGCCGCTATATGACATCAATCGCCGCCAACTTGCAAGCTGTGCGTGCACGCATTGCCGCGGCCTGCGTTGCCGCCGGCCGTGCGGCAGATTCCGTGCAGCTGCTGGCCGTTTCCAAGACCTGGCCGGCCGCCGGCGTGCGTGAAGCCGCCGCCGCGGGTCAGCGTGCCTTCGGCGAAAGCTACGTGCAGGAAGCAGTCGCCAAGGCCGCCGATCTGAAGGATCTCGGCCTTGAATGGCACTTCATCGGCCCGCTGCAGGGCAACAAGACGCGGCCGGTGACCGAAAACTTTGCCTGGGTGCACTCGGTGGACCGCCTGAAAATTGCGGAACGGCTTGCCGCCCAGCGCCCGCCGGGCCTGCCGCCGCTGCAGATCTGCCTTCAGGTGAATGTCTCGGGCGAAGCGTCGAAAAGCGGCTGCGCCCCGCCGCAGGCTCCCGCCCTGGCGGCGTCCATCATCCGGCTGCCCGGCCTGCGCCTGCGCGGCTTGATGGCGATTCCCGAGCCGACCGCGGACATCCGGCGCCAGCGCTCGCAATTCGCCCTGCTGCGCACCACGCTGGAAGAAATCAACGCCGAACTGGACTGCGGACTCGATACCCTGTCGATGGGCATGAGCGACGACCTAGAGGCGGCGATAATGGAGGGTGCAACCATGGTGCGCATCGGTACCGCAATTTTTGGCAGAAGGGACTGATATGACCTACCCCCTGGCCCCCTTCCAGAGGAAGGGGATAACGACGGTTCGCAAGCTATGCTTGCTCCGGTTTATTGGACGGTCGTCTCCTTGGGACGGCCCGGCGGAGACGACGACATGAAAATCACCTTCATCGGCGGCGGCAACATGGCGGTCGCCCTCATCAGCGGTCTCTACCGGCAAGGCCTTTCCGCGGCGGCGATACAGGTCGTCGAGCCCGTCGCGGCCGCACGCGATGCGCTCACGGACCGCTTCGGCGTCCGCTGCACGGCGACCGTCGATGCCGCGGCGCTGGACTCGCAGATTCTGGTGCTGGCGGTGAAGCCGCAGCAGATGCGCGAAGCGCTCGCCCCCCTGATCGGCAAGCTGACCGCGCAGCTGGTCGTCAGCATCGCCGCCGGCATGCGCCTGGCGGACATCTCGCGCTGGCTCGGCGGTCACCACCACGTCGTGCGCACCATGCCCAACACGCCGGCCCTGATCGGCGCCGGGGTCACCGGTCTCTGCGCCGACCCCGGCGTCAACCAGCTTGGCCGCGACTACGCCGAGAACCTCATGCGCGCCGTCGGCAGCACCTTCTGGGTGCATGACGAGGCGCAGATGGATGCCGTCACCGCCGTCTCGGGCAGCGGCCCGGGCTATGTCTTCTATTTCCTCGAAACCATGGAAAAGGCCGCGACGGATCTCGGCTTCGATGCCGAAACGGCGCGCCGCATCAGCGTCGACACCTTCATCGGCGCGGCGCAGCTGGCGGCCCAGAGCAGCGATACGCTGGCGACGCTGCGCAGCCGCGTGACCTCGAAGGGCGGCACCACCGAAGCGGCCCTGCTCGCCTTCGATGCCGCCGGCGTCGCCGCCGGCATCGCGCGCGGCATCATGGCGGCCGATGCGCGCGGACGCGAACTGGGCGACATGCTCGGCAAGGATTAGCCCCGCCAGATGCTCATCCAGATCCTCCTCTTCATCCTCGACACCGTCTGCGGCTTCCTGACGCTGGCGCTGCTGGTGCGCTTCGCCATGCAGTGGGCACGCGTTCCGTTCCGCAACCCGCTGGGGCAGTTCATCGTCGCCGTCACCGACTGGATGGTGCGGCCCGTGCGCCGGCTGATTCCCGGCCTGTTCGGCCTCGACATGGCCAGCCTGTTCCTGGCCTGGCTGTGGCAGGTGGCCTATCAGGGCATCGTCCTGGGCGCGACCGGCGTCCTGCTCGCCGTCTCGCCGGCGCCGACTCTTGTGGTGGCAGCGCTGGCGCTGCTCGAGGTGGCGAAGATCAGCCTCTACCTGGTGATCGGGGCCGTGATCGTAGCGGCGGTTTTTTCCTGGGTGAATCCCTACGCGCCTCTGGCCGAGGTGTTCAACACGCTGACGCGCCCGCTGCTGCGGCCCTTTCGCCGCATCATCCCGCCGGTGGGCGGCGTGGACCTCTCGCCGCTGGCCCTGCTGCTGGTGCTGCAGATAGGCCTGTTCGTGATTGCCAGCCTGCGTCACAGCGTGATGCCGATGATCCTGTTGCAATGAGCTGGCTGCTTGCCGACGGCAAGGGAGTGACGCTGCGACTGCACATCCAGCCCGGAGCGAAGAAGACCGAAGTGGTCGGCATGCACGGCGAAGCGCTGAAGATCCGCCTCGCCGCACCGCCCGTGGATGGCAAGGCCAACGCCTGCCTGCTGGCGTTTCTCGCCGAAACATTCGGTGTCGCCAGGTCGGCGGTCAGCCTCATCAGCGGCGAAACGTCCCGCGCCAAGCGGGTACATGTCAGCGGCGTAAGCGGCGCCGCGGCAAAAGCCCTTCTGGACTAGGGTCTGCTCTCAGTCATCCGGCGGATGGCGTTGAGGCCCGACGCGGATGGATGCAAGGCGGAGGACGCCGGCAAGGGTAATCCCTTGCCAAGTTCGACAACGCCGCAGACGCCGGGTCGGGCCTCAACCCGGAGGGCCGGGACAAATCGGGCGCCACCGTCGCATGATTGAGAACAGACCCTAAGCCAGGCCTCCGTCGAAGGCCAGGTGGCCATCGATCAGCGTGTAGCGCACGCGGCCCGGAAACTCGAAGCCGAGGAAGGGCGTGTTCTTGCCCTGGCTCTTGAGGTTTTCGCGGCTGACCTTGAATTCGGCCGCCGGATCGAAGACGCAGATATCGGCCGCCGCTCCCCGGGCCAGGCTGCCGGCCTTGACGCCGAGGATGCGCGCCGGGTCGGAGGTGACGCGCGCCAGCGCCGTCACCAGTGGCAGCTTCATTTCCTGCGCCCACTTCAGCGTCAGCGGCAGCAGCAGTTCGAGGCCGGTGGCGCCGACCTCGGCTTCGTCGAAGGGCATCTGCTTGCCGTCGTCATCGACCGGCGTATGGTCGGAGCACAGCGCGTTGATCGCACCCGAGGCAAGCCCGGCGCGCAAGGCATCGCGATCGCGCTGCGAGCGCAGCGGCGGGTCGAGCCGCGCGTGGGCATCGAAAAAGCCGACATCCATCTCGCACAGATGCAGGTGATGAACGCCGACGTCGCAGGTGACCTCGATGCCGGCGGCGCGCGCGGCGGCGATCATGTCGACACCGGCCGCCGATGATATGCGGGTCACATGGACCCTCGCGCCGGTCTCGTTGGCCAGGTGCAAAATGGTGGCCAGCGCTATGGTTTCCGCCGCCACGGGAATGCCGACCAGGCCGAGGCGGGCGGCGACTTCGCCGTCATGGGCGACGCCCTTTCTGGCGAGGAAGGGATCCTGCGCCTGCAGCCAGACCGGGAAGTCGAAGGTCGCCGCGTACATCATGGCGCGCAGCAGCACCTGGGTGTCGACGATGGCGCGATTGGCCTGGCCGAAGGCGACGCAACCGGCCTCCGCCAGCTCCGCCATTTCGGTCAACGCCTTGCCCTCCAGCTGGGTGGTCAGCGCACCGACCGGATGGACATGGGCAAAGTCGGGCAGCCGCGCCCTATGGGTCAGCATTTCCACCAGCCCCGGCTCGTCCAGCACCGGATCGGTGTCCGGCGGGCAGGCCAGCGACGTGACGCCGCCGGCAGCCGCCGCCGCCATTTCGGATTCCAGCGTGGCGCGGTATTCGAATCCCGGTTCACGCAAACGCGCCGCCAGATCGACCAGCCCGGGGCAGACGATGCAGCCCGTCGCATCGAGCACGCTGTTCGGCTCGAAGCCGGCCGGCGTGTCGCCGACGCCGACTATTCGTCCCGCGGCGACGAACACGTCGAGCGGCTTGTCGGTCTTGCTCGCCGGGTCGATCAGGCGACCGTTTTTGATGTGGATCTTCATATGTCGCTTATTGCCCCGAGCGCCACCCGCAGAAGATGGATCGCGCGAAAACCTCTATTCGCCCGCCCCCCTTCCGCTGCGCGGCCCACGGCTGGCTTTGCACAGCCAACCGGCTGCGGCGGCGCAACGCATGCGTCGCGAATTCCCGCCTCGCCCCTCGCGGGGGGTTACTAGTCGGCGCGCTGCGCGCGGCGATCACAAGGGACTCCGAACAAGATATTTCATATCAATTCCCTGCCAACATCGCCATCACCGCCATCCGCACCGCAATGCCGAAGGTGACCTGCGGCAGGATCACCGCCTGGCCGCCGTCGGCTACGGCGGAATCGATCTCGACGCCGCGGTTCATCGGCCCCGGATGCATGACGATGGCGTCGGGTTTGGCCAGCGCCAGCTTTTCCGGCGTCAGCCCCCAGGACTTGAAGTATTCCTGGGTCGAGGGCAGCAGAGCGCCCTGCATGCGCTCGTTCTGCAGGCGCAGCATCATGACCACATCGACGCCGCGCAGGCCTTCGCGCATGTCGTTGAACACCCGCACGCCGAGGCGCTCGATGCCGGTGGGCAGCAGGGTCTTGGGCGCGATGACGCGCACTTCGGGCACGCCCAGCGTGGTCAGGGCGTGGATCTGGCTGCGCGCCACGCGCGAATGCAGCACGTCGCCGACGATGGCCACCGTCAGCTGGCTGAAGTCCTTCTTGTAGTGGCGAATCGTGTACATGTCGAGCAGGCCCTGCGTCGGGTGCGCATGGCGGCCGTCGCCGGCATTCACGACGTGGATGTGGTCGCGCCCGGTGGCGGCCATGTGCCGCGCGATCAGGTAGGGCGCACCGGAGGAGGCGTGACGCACGACGAACATGTCGGCCTGCATCGCGGCGAGGTTGTCCGCCGTGTCGAGCAGGGTCTCGCCCTTGTTGGCCGAGGAGGTGTTGATGTTGAGGTTGATGACGTCGGCGGACAGCCGCTTGGCCGCGATTTCGAAGGTGGTGCGGGTGCGCGTCGAATTTTCGAAGAACAGGTTGAACACGCTCTTGCCGCGCAGCAGCGGCACTTTCTTGACCTCGCGCTCGGCGACTTCGGAAAAGGGCGCGGCGGTGTCGAGGATGCGGATCAGCACGTCGCGCGGCAGGCCCTCGATGGTCAGCAGGTGATTGAGTTCGCCGTGTCTGTTGAGCTGCGGGTTGCCGCCTGCGGTCATGAAGTTCACTTCTCCATCACCCGGAAGGAAAGCCTGCCGGCGGCGGCCCGTTCCAGCGCCAGCATCTGCGCCGCCGGCAGGCTCAGCGAATGCGGGCAGAAGGTCGGCTCGATGGGCAGCTCGCGGCCGCCGCGGTCGGTCAGCACGGCGAGGTCTATCCTTGCCGGCCGGCCGAAATCGAAGAGTTCGTTCATCGCGGCGCGGATGGTGCGCCCGGTGTAGAGCACGTCATCGACGATGACCACGTGCGCGCCATCGACGTCGAAGGGAATATGCGAGGCTCTGGCATTGGCGTGCAGGCCGCGCTGGTTGAAATCGTCGCGATAGAAGGACACGTCCATCGAGCCGGAGGGAATCGTCAGGCCCAGCGCGGCGTGCAGGCGTTCGGCCACCCATACGCCGCCGGTGTGGATGCCGACCAGCACCGTCCGCGCCGGATCGATGCGGGGCCGCATGGCCTCGGCAAGGGCGGAACAGAGCGCTTCGGCGTCAGGAAGTTGCATGGGTGTGGCCATGGGCTTGAGCATCGAACCAGCTTTGCAGAATGACGAGCGCCGCTTCGGCATCGACTTTTGCCTTGCGCTCCCGCCAGGAAAACCCGCGTTCGCGCAGGTTCGCATCGGCCTCGGTCGAACTGAAGCGCTCGTCGACCTCGTCCACCGGCAGGCGGAAACGCCCGCGCAGCTGGTTGGCGAAGCGTTCGCAGCGCGCTGTCATTTCGCCAGGCGAGCCGTCGTCGTTCAATGGCCGCCCCACCAGCAGCCGCACCGGCTGCCATTCGACTATGAGCGCGGCGATCGCGGCGAAGCGGGCGTCGCTGGCCTCCGTTTCGATCCTGATCAGCGCGCGGGCCGGCCCGGCCCGGCCCACGCCCAGCACGGTACCGAGGGCGACGCCGATGCGCTTGACGCCGAAATCGAAGGCGAGCACGGATCCCGCCTCAGGCATGCCCCGCTACCTCCGACAGGTTGGCGAAATCCACGCCGAGCAGCTGCATCGCCGCCGGCAGACGCTCCTCGGGGGGAATGTCGAAGATGATGGCGGCATCGGCTTCGACCGTGAGCCAGGCGTTTTGCGACAACTCCCACTCCAGCTGTCCGGCGGTCCAGCCGGCATAGCCGAGGCTGACCAGTACCTCGGCCGGTGCGCCGGTGCTGCCCATGGCCTGCAGGATGTCGCGCGAACTGGTCAGCGCCAGGCTTTCACTGATGTTGAGCGAGGACTGCCATTGCCCGGCCGGCCGATGCAGCACGAAGCCGCGATCGGTCTGCACCGGGCCGCCGAAGTACACCGGCAGGCTGGCGAACAGCGCCTCGACCTGTTCGTCCTCGAGCGGGATGCTGACGCGTTCGAACAGCCCGGCCAGCTTCAGTTCCATCGGGCGATTGACGATGATGCCGATCGCGCCATCCTCGTTGTGCTCGCAGATGTAGGTCAGGGTGCGGGAAAAATTCGGGTCGGCCATGGCGGGCATGGCGATCAGAAAGTGGTTGGCGAGGCTGACGGTTTCCATTGGTCTGTTGACATTGTAATCTGTCAGTCCGTTCCCGAGTATCCCCGTTCGCCACTCCATGTCCGCCGCCCTCGTCTGGTTCCGTCGCGATCTGCGCGTGCACGACCATGCCGCCCTGAGTCACGCCCTGCAATCGCATCAACGAGTGCATTGCGCTTTCGTCTTCGACACGACCATTCTCGACCGCCTGCCGCGCCGCGACCGGCGCGTGGAATTCATCCTGCGCGCCGTCGAGGAGGTCGCCGGCGCCCTGCGGGCGATGGGTGGCGACCTGATCGTGCGCCATGGCGATCCGCACGTGGAAATTCCGCGACTGGCGAAAGAACTTGGCGCTGGCGCCGTGTATGCCAGCCGCGACTACGCGCCGGCGGCCGTCGCACGCGATGGCGAGATAAGCCGCCGTCTGGCCGGCGCCGACTCCTGCTTCATGGATTTCAAGGACCAGGTCATCTTCGAGCGCGACGAGGTGATGACCCTGGGCGGCACGCCCTTCTCGGTATTCACGCCCTACAGGAATGCCTGGCTGAAGAAGCTGGCCGCGGCCGACCTGCAGCCCTGGCCGGTCGAGGAATACGCCGCGCATCTCGCACCGCCGCGCGGCGCGGGACCCCTGCCGACGCTGCAGCAGATCGGCTTTGAAGCCACGGACCTCGCCGAACTGAAGCTGCCCACCGGCATGAGTGGCGCGCAGGCCCTGTTCCGTGACTTCACCGAACGCATGGCCGACTACGCTGCCAGGCGCGACTTCCCGGCGATCAAGGGCACTTCCTACCTCTCGGCGCACCTGCGCTTCGGCACGATTTCGATCCGCCAGCTGGTCGCCTGCGCCCGGGCCCAGGCCAGCCGCGGCGCCGCGACCTGGCTGTCGGAACTGATCTGGCGCGACTTCTACCATGCCATCCTCTGGCACCATCCGCGCGTCGCGACGCAATGCTTCAAGCCGGCCTGCGACGCCCTGCGCTGGGATGACTCGGATGGCGCGCCGGAGCTGTTCGCCGCCTGGTGCGCCGGCCGCACCGGCTACCCGCTGGTCGATGCCGCCATGCGCCAGTTGAGCTTCAGCGGCTGGATGCACAATCGCCTGCGCATGGTCACCGCCTCCTTCCTGACCAAGGACCTCGGCGTGGACTGGCGCCGGGGCGAAGCGTGGTTCGCCGAAAAGCTGCTCGATTTCGATCTCGCCGCCAACAACGGCGGCTGGCAATGGGCGGCGTCCACGGGTTGCGATGCACAGCCCTGGTTCCGCATCTTCAACCCCGTCACGCAGTCGGAAAAGTTCGACGCCGAGGGGCGCTTCATCCGCCGCTACGTTCCCGAACTGGACAAGGTGCCGCAGCAATTCATCCACGCGCCGTGGACCATGAGCGCCGCGCAGCAGGCCGCCTGCGGCGTGCGCATCGGCCACGACTATCCGTTGCCGGTGGTCGACCACGCCGTAGCGCGAACGCGCACCCTGGAAAGATTCAAGGCTATCCGCGATCGATTGCCGGTACCATCGTCAGCGGATGATGTTCAGCGAACCAAGTGATCATGAGAGTCATAGTGCAGCGCGTCAGTGAAGCGGCCGTCAGCGCCGAAGGCCGCATCACCGGCCTGATCGGCCCGGGCCTGCTGGTGCTTGCCGGCGTCGAAGAAGCCGATCAGGACAGCGACCTCGACTGGATGGCGCAAAAGCTCCTGCGCCTGCGCATCTTTGCCGACGACGCCGGCGTCATGAATCGCAGCGTGACCGAGACCGGCGGCGGGATCCTGGCCGTATCGCAATTCACCCTCTACGCCTCAAGCAAGAAAGGCAACCGGCCCTCCTGGGGCCGCGCTGCGCGCGCGGACATTTCGCAGCCGCTGTTCGAGCGCTTCGTCGAGCGCCTGTCAAATGCGCTGGGTCGTCCTGTGGCGACCGGAGTGTTCGGCGCCGACATGAAGGTCAGCCTGGTGAATGACGGCCCCGTCACCCTCGCCATCGATTCGAGGAATCCGGAATGAACCAAACCAAACCACCAACCGGTCCGCTCGGACAGATCTTTGCCCTGATGGCGGGTTTGATTTTGCTGGTGCTGGGCTTCATGTTCTCGCTGGTGCTGCTTGCCGTGTTCGTCGCCGTCGCGCTGATGCTGGGTGCCTGGTTCTTCTGGAAAACACGCCACCTGCGCAAAGCCATGCGCGAAGCGGCCGCAATGAGAAATCCGCCGGCGGAGGGCGACGTGATCGAGGGCGAGGCCGTCATCGTCGAGGAATATCGGGTCAGCGAAACACCCGTCCTGCCGGACGATAGGCGCAAGCCGTAAGGTGATGGACAAGCCCTGCCCCTTCTGCAAGCTGCCGGCCTCGCGCATCCTCGGCAGCGACGAGCTGGCCATCATTGCCAGCGACGGCTACCCCGTGTCTCCCGGCCATGCGCTGATCATTCCGCGGCGCCACGTCGGCTCCTTCTTCGAGACCACCGCCGCCGAGCGCAGCAGCCTGCTGCAACTGCTCGACGAGGCCAAGGCCATCATCGATACCCAATTCCATCCTGACGCCTGCAACATCGGCATCAACGACGGCCGCGCCGCCGGGCAGACCGTCCCCCACCTGCACATCCACCTGATCCCGCGCTACGCCGGCGACAGCCCCGACCCCCGCGGCGGCCTGCGCTGGGTGCTGCCGGAGAAGGCGAAATACTGGCCATGACCCGCGACGAATTCCTCCAAGCATTCGACCGCATGCGCGTCTGGCGGTGCGGCAAGCAGCGCATCCGTGTGGGCGTAGCACACCGTGGAATCGCCGCCTTTTGGCTGCCAAGCTTGCCAGCAACTCCGGCTGCGGAAGCCTCGATGGGCGGCTCCCGGACGGGACGGGAACAGGAGCGGATACGATGAAGATTGCGGTGTTGGGCGCGGGCGCGGTGGGTTGCTATTACGGTGGCATGCTGGCGCGCAGCGGCCGCGATGTGGTGCTGATCGGACGGACGGCGCATGTCGAAGCGATTCGGCGCGACGGCCTGTACCTGGAGACGCAGTCCTTCCGCGAACACGTCCCGGTCGAAGCCTGCACTGGCGCCGACGGCGTCGCCGGGGCGCAACTCGTGCTGTGCTGCGTGAAGTCGACCGATACCGCGAGCGCCGCCGCAATGGCGCCGCATCTCGCGGCCGATGCGATCGTGCTCAGCCTGCAGAACGGCTACGACAACGCCGAGCGCCTGCAGGGCTTGCTGGGCCGGCCGGTACATCCGGCCGTGGTCTACGTCGCCACCGAGATGGCGGGGCCCGGCCACCTGCGCCACCACGGGCGCGGCGAACTGGTGATCGGCCCCTTTCCGGGGAGCGCCGAGATCGTCGCGGAATTCGCCCGGGCCGGCGTGCCGGTGCAGATCTCGGACAACGTCGCCGGCGCGCTGTGGGCGAAACTGACCATCAATTGCGCTTACAACGCGCTGTCGGCGATCACCCAGATGCCCTATGGCCGCATCGCTCCGGGCGAAGGGATAGCCGGCGTGATGGAGGACGTCGTTGCCGAGTGCCTGGCGGTGGCACAGGCCGACGGCGTCAGCCTGCCGGGCGACATCCGCGCCGCCGTGGCGGGCATTTCACGCTCGATGGCGTCCCAGCTCTCGTCCACCGCCCATGACGTGGCGCGCGGCAAGCCCAGCGAGATCGACCACCTCAACGGCTACGTGCTGCGCCGTGGCGCGGCGCTGGGTATCGCGACCCCGGTCAACCGCGTCCTGCATGCCCTGGTCAAGCTGCTGGAAGAGCGCCAGGCGCACGGCGGGCGCTGAAGCGAAAGGACCGGCAGACCGTTGCGCCGGCCGATTGTCATGCTGCGCCTCGTCCTCGTGCTGCTGATCGCCAGCCTCGGCCTCGCCGGCTGCCTGGTTTCCGTCGGCGTGACCAACAGCCCGCCACCTCCGGGCGAAAGCCGGCCGCTGCCCTGACGGTTGGGCAGAAAAACAAGCTCGGGGAATATCCATTTTGGCGCGCTCGGCGGGGATCGAACCCACAACCCCTGGCTTCGGAGGCCAGTACTCTATCCATTGAGCTACGAGCGCGCGAGGGGGCGAAGCATAACCGGTTCGGCGGGTGGCGTCCAATGCGGGGCGGGTGAATCCGCTATAATCGCGCCCTCTGTCCGACTACCCCGGGAAGGCTGCCATGGTCCATTTGAATATCCGAACGCTCGCTGCGGCGGGCGCGCTCCTGCTCTCCGTTTCCGCGTTCGCCATGGGCGGCCGGCCCAAGGGCGATGACGAGTCCGCCAACAAGCGCATCGCTCCCGTGGCCCGCGTCGAACTCGCCGCCGCCGCCCCCGCCGCGGCCGGCAGTCGCAGCGGAGAACAGCTTTACAAGGCAATCTGCGGCGCCTGCCATGAGGCCGGCGTGGCCGGCGCGCCCAAGACGGGCGACAAGGCCGCCTGGGCGCCGCGCATCGCGCTGGGTCTCGACGGTCTGCTGAAGTCGGCGACCGCCGGCAAGAATGCCATGCCGCCCAAGGGCGGATCGGACGCCAACGAAGTCGAGCTGGCGCGTGCCATTGTGTACATCACCAACAAGTCGGGCGCCAGTTTCAAGGAACCTGCCGCCAAGTAAGCGCGCAGTTCCATGGCAAACAAAGGGACCCCTGCGGTCCCTTTGTCGTTATGTCCGCGCGAAAGGCGCGGACGGTATCCCCTGGCGGGATTACGCGCGCTTGCCGGCCAGCATGGCGCGCAGAGCGCCAGCCCTGGCGCGTGCGCTGTCGGCGTCCGGCACGGTATTTCCCTGCGCCAGCGCCTTTTGCGCCGCCTCGCCCATTTCGGCGATGAAGCGCGACGGTTCGCGCGGCATCCACTCGCGACCCTGCTTGCGCCGTTCGCACCAGGTCACCGTCAGGCTGGCCTGCGCGCGCGTGATGCCGACATACATCAGCCGCCGTTCCTCTTCCAGTTTGGCCGGATCGAGCGAATCGCGATGCGGCAGCAATCCCTCTTCGACGCCGACCAGGAAGACGTGGCGGAATTCCAGGCCCTTGGCAGCGTGCAGCGTGGCGAGTTGCACGGCATCCTGCTCGCCTTCGTCCTTGTCCAGCATCGACAGCAGCGCCACCGACTGCGCCAGTTCGAGCAGGTTCCTGCCGTCCTCATCGCCCTTGCGGCCCAGCCACTCGACGAAGTCGCAGACGTTGGCCCAGCGGGTTTCCGCCTCGCGCGCATCGGACGATTGGAACAGCCAGCTCTGGTAGCCGATCGCGTCGATCAGGTCGTTCAGCACCTGGCCGGCCGGGGCCGACGCCGCGCGCGCCGCGATGCGCCCGATGAAGTCGCCGAATTCGCGCAATGCCGTACGCTGCTTGGCGTTGAGCTCGGCCTCCAGCGCCGGCGCGAGGATGGTGGCGAACAGGCTGCGGTGGCTGCGCCCGGCGGCGCGGCCCAGCCCCTCCAGCGTGGTGCCGCCGATGCCGCGCTTCGGCGTGGTCACGGCGCGGATGAAGGCCGGGTCGTCGTCCGGGTTGGCCAGCAGGCGCAGGTAGCAGGTGATGTCCTTGATCTCGGCGCGATCGAAGAAGGATTGCCCGCCGGAGATGACATAGGGAATTTTCTGCGCGCGCAACTGCTGCTCGATGGCGCGCGCCTGATGGTTGCCGCGATAGAGGATGGCGTAATCGGAAAACCGGGTGCGCCGCTCGAAGCGATGCGCCGAGAGGCGCGAGCCGACCCACTCGGCTTCGTGGTCGCCGTCGCGGCAGGTCTGGATGTGGATCGCATCGCCCTGGCCGTGCTCGGACCAGAGCTTCTTTTCGAAGAGCTTGGGGTTGTTGGCGATCAGCGTGTTGGCGGCCTGCAGGATGCGCGCCGTGGAGCGGTAGTTCTGTTCGAGCTTGACCACCTTGAGACTCGGGTAATCGTCCTTCAAGAGGCGCAGGTTTTCGCTGTCGGCGCCGCGCCAGGCGTAGATCGACTGGTCGTCGTCGCCGACCGCGGTGAAGGAATCGCGCCCCTGCGTCAGCAGTTGCAGCAGGCGGTATTGGCCGCGGTTGGTGTCCTGGTACTCGTCGACCAGCACATGCCAGAGCCGGCTGCGCCAGCGCTGCGCGACCTCGTCGTGCTCGCTGAAGAGCTTGACCGGCAGGCGGATCAGGTCGTCGAAATCCACGGCCTGGTAGGCGCGCAGGGTACGCTCGTAATCGGCATAAAGCTGTGCCGCGGCTGACTCGATATCGTCGGCGGAATCCTTCAGCGCCGCCGCCGGCTCGACCAGCTGGTTTTTCCACAACGAGATGCGCGACTGCAGGGCACGCAGGCGGCCCTTGTCGACGTTGCCGGCGAGTTCCTGGAACAGTGCCGTGGTGTCGGCCGCGTCGAGTATCGAGAAGCCCGGCTTGAGGCCGACCTTCGCCGACTCCTGGCGCAGGATACGCACGCCGAGGGCGTGGAAGGTGCTGACGATGACCCCTTCGGCACGCGCGCCGATCAGCTTGCCGACGCGCTCCTTCATTTCCTTCGCCGCCTTGTTGGTGAAGGTGATGGCCGCGATGTGCGACGGCGCGACGCCGTAGTCCTCGACCAGCCAGGCGATCTTGTGCGTGATGACGCGCGTCTTGCCCGAGCCGGCGCCAGCCAGCACCAGCAGCGGGCTGTCGAGATGGCGCACGGCCTCCAGCTGGGCCGCGTTGAGTTTGACCATGGAGTAAATGTCGCCGGCGCCGTGCGACCAGCGCCGACTTTCGGTTTACGTTCGGATGCCGCCCGGAGGTGCTATTTCAGCGCGCCGAAGACCTTCTGCGCCAGCGAGCCGGCGGCGCCCAGCGGATCCTTGCGGATCGCCTTTTCCTCTTCGGCCATCATCAGGTAGAGGCCGTCCAGCGCTTTTTGCGTCACGTAGTTCTCGAGGTGGGTATCCTCCTCGCGCACCAGGCCGTAGCTGGCCGCCTTGCCGGCGAACTGGTCGTACTTCTTGGCCACCTGAACCTTGGCCATGGCCGTCTTCACCATGGGTTTGAATTTCTCGGTCAGGGGGCCGGAAGTGGTGCGGCGGAAGTACTGCGTCGCCGAATCCTCGCCGCCGGTCAGGATGGCCTTGGCATCTTCGACCGACATCTGCTTGATCGAATTCACCAGCAGCGTCTTGGCTTCGGGTACCGCCGCTTCGGCCGCGCGGTTCATGGCGGTAATCAGCTCGTCGGCCTTCTTGCCCATGCCCAGGCTGCGCATCACGCTCTCGACCTTCTGCACGCTCGGCGGCAGGGGAATCTTCACTTTCGCATTGCCGAGGAAACCGTCCTTCTTGCCCAGCAGGTCCACCGCCTTGCCGGCGCCTTGCGTCAGGGCTTCCTTGAGGCCGCCATTGGCGTCCTTGCCCGAGATGTCGGCAAGGCCCACAGCGTGGACGGAGGTGGCCAGCAGCAGGCCGGCGAGGAGTGAGAGTGTCAAGCGCATGTCGGGAACTCCTTTGGCGAATTTCGATGGGCCGCGGCCGGGTTGGTTGCCTGCCATTATTGCACTTGCCTTGCCCGCCGTCAGCAGTAAAACCGGTGCGCCGGTATCGGCAACCGATACCCTTCGTGGCAGGCACTGCGCCTTTGCCGTTTTCGGTTTACCCTGTCGCGGGCCGGATGCATTCTGAGATTGCCTTCACTCAGGAGAACGCCATGAAAACCCCGTACCGACATCTTCCGCTGCTCGTCACAGTCCTGCTGGCCGCCGCCGCGCTGATTCACGGCCCCATCGTCCAGCCGGCCGGCTATCACGACTTCGCCGCTCAGGATGTCGTATTCGGCATTCCCCACTTCGCCGATGTGATCTCGAACCTCGGCTTTGCCCTGACGGCCCTCTGGGGCTGGATGAAAATCGCGCCGGCAAGCCGGCATCCGGATATCCGCCCGGGCTGGGCCGGTTACCGCCTGTTCCTGATCGGACTGTTCCTGACCGCCTGCGGTTCGTCGTGGTACCACCTTGCACCCGACAATGCCGGCCTGGTCTGGGACCGCCTGCCGATCGCCCTGGCCTGCGGCGGACTGCTGGCCGGGGTCTGGGGCGATGTTCATCGAACGCAGAGTCGCAATCCGGCTGCCTGGCTCGCGCTGGCCGCCATCATCAGCGTCGGCTGGTGGTATTTCACCGACCTGTCCGGCAACGGCGACCTGCGCCCCTATCTGCTGCTGCAGGGCCTGCCCATCCTGCTGATCCCGCTCTGGCAATGGATTTACCGTATGCCCGGCGCCGACCGTCTGGCCTTCGGCGGGGCGCTGGCGCTGTATGTCGTCGCCAAGTTCGCCGAACTCAATGACCACGAAATCGCCGCCGCGCTGGGGGCCGTCACCGGCCATACCCTCAAGCACCTGCTCGCCGGCGCCGCCGCGGCGCTGATCGTCGGCCGACTGGTGTTCCGGCTGCAGCCCGGGCTCAGGGCTTGCGCCGGTGCATGTCCGCCAGCGCCGCCATCAGCCATGAACGCATGCCGATGACGATGGTGTAGGGCCGGCGCTGGTCGGGCGGGAGTTTCTGGTCGGCCAGGTGCTGGTTGGAAAAATCCTGCCCGATGCGCGTCAGGCGCTCGCGGAAGGAACTGGCCAGGCCGCGACCGATCTCGCCATGCACCACCATGAGCATTTCCGCTTCGCCGTCGAAACCGCCGGCGAAGTAGTCGTGCAGCACCTCCTTGCGGAAGAAGGCCATCACCGGCCCATGCGGCAGCCAGCGGAAGCCCTTGGCGACTTTCAGCCGGTAGCGGTTGCCGGGGCGCAGGTCGATGATGCCGATGCGGTCCAGCTGCGCCAGCGCCTTGACCAGTTTCGCTTCTGTCAGCTCATAGGTGGCGAGGATCTCCTCGGCCGGCATCTGGTTCATGACGCAGACCGCCACCACCAGCAGCGTGCGATCGGCCACCACGGCCTTCTCCTGCGCCAGCGTCAACTCCAGCATCAGCGGCTGGTTATCGGCAACGCGGCGGGCGAGGTCGGCGAAGTCGAGGTTGATGATGCGGCAGATGTCGTCGATGCGCGACAGCGGCATGTCGCCGTCTTTCGAGAACATCCGCTTGACGCTGGATTCGGCCATGCCGAGGCGTTCGGCGACCACGGCGTAGGTGACGCCGGCGGCCTTGAGTTCGCCCTTGAGCTGTGCGATCAGATCGGCGGTCGTGCTCATGACATTGGCAATTCCGCATAAAAGTATCTGCAAACGATACTACAAGTCGAAACAAATGGCACATCGTCGCCCATGCTTGTACCGACGACTGGCCTTACCCATGATGCGCCCGAGTGCCATCAATACCGGAGACCACTTGCATGAACCTCACCATCGTCCATTCCTGCGACAATATGACATCGCTGTGGAACGTCCCAACCCAACGCCCGAGGAATTCCCGATGAGCAACCAATCCGGCCTGCTGCGCGCTCGCCGCTTCGCCCCGCTGTTCGTCACCCAGTTTCTCGGCGCCTTGAACGACAACGTGCTGAAGAACGCCATGGTCGTGCTGCTGACCTTCCAGGCGGCGAGCTGGACCACGCTCAAGCCCGAGCTGCTGGCCAACCTCGCCGCCGGAATCTTCATCCTGCCCTTCTTCCTTTTCTCGGCGACGGCCGGACAGCTCGCCGACAAGTACGACAAGGCAGCGCTGGCGCGTCTGGTCAAGCTGCTGGAAATCGTCATCGTGCTGGTGGCAGGTGCCGGCTTCGTGCTGCACAGCCTCGCCGTGCTGTTCGCCAGCCTGTTCCTGCTCGGCCTGCACTCGACGCTGTTCGGCCCGGTGAAATACGCAATCCTGCCGCAGCACCTGAAAAGCGATGAACTGGTCGGCGGCAACGCCCTGATCGAAGCCGGCACCTTCGTCGCCATCCTGCTCGGCACTCTGCTCGGCGGCCTTCTCGCCGGCAGCGGCGACGGCACCATCTGGATCACCGCCGTCGGCCTCGTCATCGCCGTCGCCGGCTATGCCGCCTCGCGTTCGATTCCCGTCGCCGTGCCACCGGCGCCGACTTTGGCCATCAGCATCAATCCGCTCTCCGAGACCTGGCGCAACATCCAGTTCGCGCGCGAGAACCGGACCGTCTTCCTCTCGATCATGGGCATCTCGTGGTTCTGGCTGTTCGGCGCGCTGTTCCTCGCCCAGTTCCCGGCCTACACCAAGAACGTGCTGGGCGGCAGCGAGACGGCCGTCACTCTGCTGCTGGCGACCTTCACCTTCGGCATCGGCGCAGGCTCCTTGTTCTGCGAGAAGCTCTCGGCAAAACGCATCGAGCTGGGGCTGGTGCCGCTGGGTTCGATCGGCCTGACCCTGTTCGCCCTCGACCTCGCCCTGGCTTCGCCCGCGGTGCCCTCACCCTCGCCGCTGGGTGCGATCGGCCTGCTGGCCTACGACCAGACCTGGCGCGTGCTGCTCGACCTGGCCCTGCTCGGCATCTTCGGCGGTTTCTTCATCGTGCCGCTCTACGCCCTGGTGCAGCAGCGCTCCAACCCCGAGCACGGTGCCCGCATCATCGCCGCCAACAACATCATGAACGCGCTGTTCATGGTCGTCGGCTCGCTGGGCGCCGCCGGCATGCTGGCTGCCGGCCTGACCATACCGATGCTGTTCGCCGTCGCTGCAATCTGCAATGCGGCGGTGGCGTTGTTCATCTACGGCCTGGTGCCGGAGTTCCTGCTGCGTTTCATCATCTGGATGCTGATCCACAGCGTGTATCGCCTGCGCGTGCAGGAACTCGACCAGGTGCCGGAAGAAGGCCCGGCGGTAGTCGTCTGCAACCACGTCAGCTTCGTCGATGCGCTGGTGATCATGGCCGCCTGCAAGCGCCCGATCCGCTTTGTCATGGACCACCACATCTTTCGCTGGCCGCTGCTCAATTTCGTCTTCCGCACCAGCAAGGCCATCCCCATCGCTTCGGCCAAGGAAGACCCGGCGATGATGGAAAGGGCCTTCGAGGAAGTCGGCAAGGCGCTCGACGCCGGCGACCTGGTCGGCATCTTCCCCGAGGGCAAGATCACCGCGGACGGCAACATCAATCCCTTCCGCCCGGGCATCACCCGCATCCTCGCGCGCAACCCGGTGCCGGTGGTGCCGATGGCCCTGCGCGGCCTGTGGGGCAGCTTCTTCTCGCGCAAGGACGGCCCGGCGATGACGCGGCCCTTCCGCCGTGGCGTGCTTTCCCGCATCGAACTGGTCGCGGGTGCTGCAGTACCGGCAGCCGAAGCATTGCCTGAACGGCTGCAGATGAACGTCACCGCCCTGCGCGGCGACCTGGCCTAGGAGGCATGCCATGTGGATCATCGGCGGATTGATCGGCCTCGTCGTCGGGGCCTATGTGGGCGGCAAATCCGCCTTGCTCGGCGCGCTCGTCGGCGCCGGCCTCGGCGTCTGGATCGGCAGCGAACGGCAGGCCGCCGGCGAACGAAAGTCGGCGCTGGCGGAACGCCTCGCCGGGGTCGAAGGCGATCTGGCGCGCCTGCGCCGGGAAGTCGAGGAACTGCGGGAACGGCAAGGCGGGCGGGCGGTGCCGCAGGCAATGCCGGCAACGGCGCCAGCCGTGGTCGCCGAAACAGCTGCCATGCCGGCAAGCCCGGAGCCGGAGCGCATCGAGATGGCAACCGAGCCGCCGTCCGTCGCGCGCCCGGACGCCTTGCTGCCGCGGGAAGAACCCGCCGCGCCGATCGCCGCACCGATCACCCTTCCGGCCGAGCCGATCGAATTGCCGCCGTGGCTTGCGCGTTTCTGGGCCGGCAATCCGCTGGTCAAGATCGGCATCGTCCTGCTCTTCTTCGGCGTCGCCTCGGGGCTGCGCCTGGCCGCCGAATACGGCATGTTTCCGGTTCCGGTCCGGCTCTTCCTCGCCGCCGCCGCCGCAACCGGCCTGATCGGCTTCGGCTTCGCCAAGGTGCGCGACGACACGCATCGGGTGTTCGGCCTGTCGCTCCAGGGTGGCGGCTTCGCGCTGCTCTACCTGGTCGCCTACTTCATGCTGGCGCGCTACTCCATGATCGGCCAGGACCTGGCCTTCAGCCTGTTCGCGGCCTTCGGCGTCGCCTGCGTGACGATGGCAGCGAAGCAGGACGGGCCGGCACTGGCGGTGCTCGGGCTCGCCGGCGCCTTCCTCGCGCCGCTGCTGGCGGGCGGCAATGCCGACACGCCGTTGCCGCTGTTCAGCTACTTCGCGCTGCTCAACGTCTTCATTCTCGCCGTGGACTGGTTCAAGTCCTGGCGCGTGCTCAACATCGCCGGCTTCATTTTCACGCTGGCGATCGGCATGGCCTGGGGCATCGACCGCTACGAGGATCGCCACTACCTGGTGACGCAGATCTTCCTCGCCCTGTTCCTGGTTGCCTACTCGGCGATGCCGGTGCTGACGTCGCTGCTCCGCGCGCCGGGACTGAAGGGCTGGCGCGACGGCATGCTTCTGTTCGGTACGCCGGTGGTGGGCAGCTTCCTGCAGGCGCGACTGATGGACGGCGTGCCCTACGGCAACGCCTGGAGCGCGCTGATCGCCGCGCTCTGGTACGCGGCGCTGTGGTGGAGCCTGTACCGGCAGGACGATGCCGAGAACGAAATCGTCGAACGCAGCCACCTGGGTCTCGCGATCGCCTTCTTCACCCTGTCGATTCCGCTCGCCTTCGGCGCCCAGCTGACTTCCGCGCTGTGGGCCGTCGAAGGCGCGGCGGTGCTCTGGTACGGCGTGCAGGCCCGCCGCCTGCTGCCGCAGATGACCGGCCTCGTGATGCAGGTGGCGGCGGGCGCGGCCCTGCTGCTGGGCTGGAGCGAGCTCGGCCACCGCCTGCCCGTTGCCAACGACGTCGTCATGGGCGGCTTGCTGCTGACGCTGGGCGGCCTCGCCTCGGCGCGCATGCTGCGCAGACTGGGCGCGGAACCCGAGTTTCCGCCCGCGGCCCCCTTCATCTGGGCCCTGCTGTGGTGGCTGGGTATCGGCCTGGGCGAGATCCGTCACTTCGCACCGGAACATCTCCACGCCAGCCTCGGCCTGGTCTACCTGATGGCGACGGTGCTGCTGCTGGAAGGGCTGTCCGCGTGGTGGTCCTGGCCCCAGCTGCGCGCGGCAGCCGTCCTGTTGCTGCTGGCAATGTGGCTCGCGGCGGCGCATTCGGTGGCGCACAGCGGCCATCCGCTGCCCGGGCTCATGGCGCTGGCGATGCCCGCCGCCCTCGGTCTGCATTACGGGCTGCTGCTGCGCCACGAACGCATGGGCGCCGCCGATTTTGCCGACGCCAGGCATCTGGGCGCCTACTGGCTGGCGCTCGCCGTCATCGCCGGCGAGCTGGTCTGGCGCGTGCATCACCAGTGGGCGCCGGCCAATGCGCTGTGGCCCTTCGTCATGCTGGCCCTGACCATGGCCGCCGGCATCGCCCTGCCGGCCTGGGGCGCGAGGAGGGACATCTGGCCCTTCGCGCCGCCCGAGGGACGCTACGTCACGACTGGCGCGCTGCTGCCCGCCCTGGCCCTGATCGGCATCCTGCCCTGGGCGGCGGGGAACCTCTCGGGCGACGGCTCCGGCCTGCCCTACCTGCCGCTGCTCAACGTCTTCGACCTGACCCAGCTGGCCGGACTCGCCGCCCTGCGGACCTATGCGGACGCGGCCAGGGCCGACCATCGCGGCCCGCTGCGGGCAGCCATCGCCGCCATCGCCTTCGTCTGGCTGTCGACGCTGGCGGCGCGCATCGTCCATGCCTGGGCGGACGTGCCCTTCGAGTTCGCCGTGATGATGAGCTCGACGCTGTTCCAGATGCTGCTGACCCTGTTCTGGACCGTGCTCTCGATCACCACGATGATCTTCGCCTCGCGCCGCGCACGGCGTGAACTGTGGTTCGGCGGCTTCGCGCTGCTTGGCGTCGTCGGCGGCAAGCTACTGCTGTTCGATGCGGCGGGACGCGGCACGCTGATGTGGACCGGCACGCTGATCGGGGTGGCGGTGCTGGTGCTAGCCGCCAGTTACTTCGCACCGCTGCCGCCGCGCGAGGAAGAAGCCTTGCGCGACGCGTGATCGCCGTAGCGCTGGCGCCGACTTTTAACGTGAAACAGCATGTTCTGCGCGGCGGATGATAGTCGAGCGCAGAGAGCAAATCATTAGCCTCCCCGCGAGGGGAGGATGGGAGGGGCGGGCCATCAATTCGCCTTTCGCGTGTTTCATCACAAGAGAGTGGCTCTCGAAACCCTGAGCGCTAGGTGCCGGTCACGCCGGCGCCGTGTGCCTGCTGGTCGGCGTGATAGCTGGAACGCACCAGCGGCGCCGAGGCGGCGTGGCTGAAACCCATCGCCGCGGCTTCGCGCGCGTACATGGCGAAGATGTCGGGATGCACATAGCGCAGCACCGGCAGGTGATGGCCGGAAGGCGCCAGGTACTGGCCGATGGTCAGCATTTCGACGTCGTGGGCACGCAGGTCGCGCAGGGTGTCGAGGATCTCCTCGTCGGTTTCGCCCAGGCCGACCATCAGGCCGGACTTGGTCGGCACGCCCGGCACGCGCGCGCGAAAGGCTTTCAATAGCTGCAGCGAGTTTTCGTAGTCGGCGCCGGGACGGGCCTGCTTGTAGAGGCGCGGCACGGTTTCCATGTTGTGGTTCATGACGTCGGGCGGCGTCGCGGCGAGTATGTCGAGCGCGATGTCGAGACGGCCGCGAAAGTCCGGCACCAGCACTTCGATTTTCGTGCCCGGCGAATATTCGCGCACTTTAGCGATGCAGTCGGCGAAGTGCTGGGCGCCGCCGTCGCGCAGGTCGTCGCGGTCCACGCTGGTGATCACCACGTACTTCAGCTTCATCGCGGCGATGGTGCGCGCGAGCTTTTCCGGTTCCTCGGCGTCGGGTAGCAAGGGCTTGCCGTGGCCGACATCACAGAAGGGGCAACGCCGGGTGCACAAGTCGCCGAGGATCATGAAGGTGGCCGTGCCGTTACCGAAGCACTCGCCGATGTTGGGGCAGGTGGCTTCCTCGCACACCGTATGCAAATGATGTTCGCGCAGGATCTGCTTGATCTCGCCGAAGCGGCCCGCGCTGCTGCCGGCCTTGACGCGGATCCAGTCCGGTTTCTTGAGCGTGGTCTCGGCCGGCACCACCTTGATCGGGATGCGGGCGGTCTTGGCTTCGCCTTTTTGCTTGGTCGTCATTCGTCGTTATCTTCCAGTTGCCGGGCCAGTTGTGCGGCCAGCGCTTTGCCTACTATCGCAGTTTCGTCGCCGCCGCGCCATTGTGGCAAATACGCACGCAACTGGGTGACTGCCATGCCCTCGTAGCCGCAAGGGTTGATCGCGTCGTAGGGCGAAAGGTCCATGTCGATATTCAGCGACACGCCGTGATAGCTGCAGCCGTGCTTGATGCGCAAGCCCAGCGCGGCGATCTTGGCGTTTCCCACGTATACGCCGGGCGCGCCCGCCAGGCGCTGTGCCGTGACGCCATAGCCGGCCAAAAGATCGATCACCGCCTGCTCGATGCGGCTCACCAGGCCGCGCACCGTGATGTCGCGCCGGCGCAGGTCGACCAGCAGATAGACCACGACTTGGCCGGGGCCGTGGTAGGTGATCTGGCCGCCGCGGTCGATCTGCACCACCGGGATGCCGATGTCCTGCAGCAGATGCTCGGGCTTGCCCGACAGGCCCTGGGTGAATACCGGCGGATGCTCGCAGATCCAGAGTTCGTCCGGCGTGCCGGCGTCGCGCGTCGCGGTGAATTCCTGCATCGCGGCGAAGGTCGGCGCGTAGTCGACGCGGCCGAGTTCGCGCAGGATGGGGGCGCTCACAGGACCACGCGCACCATCGGATGCGAAGTCAGCTCGCGATACAAGGCGTCGAGCTGGGCCTGCGAGGTGGCACGCACGGTACAGGTCAGCGCGAGGTATTTGCCGGCTTTGGAAGGCCGCATTTCCATCGATGCAGAATCGAAGTCCGGCGCATGTCTGACAACGACGGCGGCGATGACCTGGGCAAAATCCGCGCTTGCCGCACCCATGATCTTGAGCGGGAAATCGCAGGGAAATTCGAGCAACGTCTCCGGTTTCACGGCCGTACCCGCATCACCGTGGCCTTGAACGCCTGGTACCAGGCGTACATCTGGGCGAACAGCGGCCCCGGCGTACCGTCGCCGCCCGCGCTCTGCGTCCCATTGGGAACTTTTACTCCGTCGAGGAGAACGATGGGCAGCACTTCCTTGGTCGAGGAGCACATCCAGAGCTCGTCGGCGGCGCGCGTCTCGGCTTCGGTGATGTCGCGCACTTCATGCGGCAGGCCGTGCTGCGCGGCAAGTTCGAGCACGACGTCGTAGGTGATGCCGGGCAGCATCAGGTGGTTCTTGATCGGCGCCAGCAAGACGCCATCTTTCACCACGAAAATCGACGACGCCGAACCTTCGGTGAGGAAGCCGTCGCGGAACAGCACGGTCTCGACGCAACCGGCGGCCACGGCCATCTGGCGCAGCAGGCAGTTGGCCAAGAGAGAGGTGGTCTTCAGGTCGCAGCGCAGCCAGCGGATGTCGGCGGCGGATACCGCGGCGATGCCCTGCTCGCGCTGGCCCGGCGGCGGCGTGGTCATCGGCTCGGCGAGGATCACCGAGGTCGGCCGCACTTCCTTCGGAAAGGCGTGGTTGCGCACCGCCATCGGCCCGCGCGTGACCTGAATGTAGATCGACTGGTCTTCCCACTCGGCTTCGTTCGCCAGTTGGGTGACGAACCCGGCCCATTCCTTCATGCCATGGGGATTGGCCAGCTGGATGCCGGTCAGGCTGTGCTGCAATCGCGCCAGATGCTGCTCGAGGCGGAAGGGCTGCCGTGAATACACCGGGATCACCTCATACACGCCATCGCCGAAGAGGAAGCCGCGGTCCATGACCGACACGCGGGCGTCCCCCGCTGCCAACCACTGACCGTTGAGGAAGATTCGCGCCGTCATTGGAAGAAGAGCCGGATGTCGTCCCACAGGCGGCCGAGGAAACCGGCCATGGGCACGGCGCTCTGTGCCACGACGGAATACTCGCCCCAGGGCTGGCCGCCCACCGCCAGCTTGAGCGTGCCGACCACGCTGCCGGCGGCGATCGGTGCGATCAAGGGCTGCTTGCTGACCAGCTGCGCGGTGACCTTTTCGGCCATGCCGCGCGGCACCGACACCACGAAATCCTCGGCAAAGCCTGCGCCGACGAGGTTCTGCGCGCCCTTGAAAACCTTGAGCTGCGAAATCGCCTGACCCTTGTCGTAGAGCTTGACCGCGTCGAATGCGGTGTAACCCCAGTTGAGCAGGGCCAGCGAATCGCGGGCGCGGGCTTCTTCCGAGGCGGTGCCGAGCACCACCGTAATCAGGCGCCGCGGACCGCGTTTGGCGGTAGCGATCAGGCAATAGCCGGCGGCACTGGAATGCCCGGTCTTGAGGCCGTCCACGCTCGGGTCGGCCCACAGCAGGCGGTTGCGGTTGTACTGGCGGATGCCGTTGTAGGTGTATTCCTTCATCGCATGCAGGGCGTGGGTTTCCGGGTGGTCGCGGATCAGCGCCGCGGCCAGTTTCGCGAGGTCGCGCGCCGTGGAGTAGTGATTCGGCGCCGGCCCTTCGAAGTAGCCGCTGGCATTGAGGAAGTTCGTATCCTTGAGGCCCATGCGCTGCGCGGTGCGGTTCATCATCGCGGCGAAGGCGTCCTCGGAACCACCGATGGCTTCGGCCAATGCCACCGACGCATCGTTGCCGGACTGGATCACCATGCCCTTGAACAGTTCGTCGACCAGCACGCCCTTGTTGACCGGTACGAAGCTGCGCGAGCCCTGGGTACGCCAGGCGCGCTCGGACACCGTCACCGGCTGCTGCAGGGAGAGTGTCTTCTGCGCCAGCGCGTCGGCCACCAGGTAGGTGGTCATGACCTTGGTCAGCGAGGCCGGCTCGAGCCGGGTATCGGCCTCCTGCGCGGCCAGCACCTGGCCGCTGGCGTAATCCATCAGCAGCCAGGCGCGGGCACCGATCGCGGGCACCGGGATGGTCGCCGGCAGGGGCTGCGCATGGCTGGCACCAAGCTGCAGCAGGGTGAAAACAAGGACAAGAAATCGCATTGAAAAATCGCAGAAATGAAGAGGTGGGATTATAGTCGGCCGCGCCTGCCGCAGCCGCGCGACCGGCTAGCGTTGGACGACCAGCGGCGCCATGCCCAGGCTTTCGCGCAGACGCGCTCCGGCGAGCTGCGCCGCGGCGGCATCGGGCCAGGGGCCGAGCTGGACGCGGTACAAGCCGCCGCTGGCCTGCACCACCAGCTTGCCGGACAGGTCGCCCAGTTCGCGCGCCAGCCGCGCGCGCAAGGCCTCCGCATTGTCGCGGTTGCCGAAGGCGCCCAGCTGCAGGAAATGGCCGCGCGCGTCCTGTACCTGCGGCAGCGGCGGCCCGGGCTCGGTAGCCGCCAGCCTGGCGATCGCATCTTCCGCGTCCTCGCGACGCGGCGGCGGCGCAGAAGTTATGCCGCCGGCGGAGCCGGAGGCGGTATCCCTTGCGGGCGGCGCTGGGCGGAGGCAGGGATTCGCGGAGCACTGCTCCGCGCTGCCGGAGCCGGCCGGCAGTGCAATGCCGGCCGTGGAATCTGCGGCGGGCAACCGACCCGGCAATACGCTTTCGACCTCGACCAGGGTGCTGCCCTGGCCCGTGTAGCCGAGCTTGTAGGCCGCCGTCCAGGAAAGGTCGATTTCGCGCCCGGCGTGGAAGGGTCCGCGGTCGTTGATCCGCACCACCACGGACTTGCCGTTGGCCGGGTTGGTGACGCGGACGTAGGAGGGGATGGGCAGGACGGGATGCGCCGCGGTCATCGCATACATGTCGTAGATCTCGCCGCTCGAGGTCTTCTGGCCGTGATAGCGGCGCCCGTACCAGGAGCCGATGCCGCGCGCCTTGTAGGGCTTGAGCTCGCGCTGCGGCACGTAGTCGCGGCCGAGCGCTGAATAGGGGTTGTTGGCGAAACGGTGCAGCGGTTCGGCGCGCGGCACCGCATCGGGAATCGTGTCGGGATCGATGGCCGGACCGTCGCCGGGTCCGTCGTCCTTGTAGCCGCCGCCGAACTTCGCCGGTGCCGGCTTTTTCGCCGCGGGCGCAGGAGTTATGCCTCCGGCGGAGCCGGGGGCGGTATCCCTTGCGGACGGCGCCGGCGGTACGGCGGCGGCCGGGGCCTCGCCGCGATCATCCACCGGCCGCGGCGCCTGCGTGCCGCAGGCGGCGAGGAAAGCAAGTAGAAGCAGCGGCCAGAGCCGGGTCATTTCTGGACGAGCATCCTGTTGCCGTGGATCGACATCAGGATGCCGATGCCGAGGAACAGCGTCACCAGCGCCGTGCCGCCGTAGCTGATCAAGGGCAGCGGCACGCCGACCACCGGCAGGATGCCGGAAACCATGCCCATGTTGACGAAGGCATAGGTGAAGAAAATCATGGTGACCGCACCGGCCAGCAGGCGCGAGAACAGCGTCGCCGCATTGGCGGCGATCATCAGGCCGCGTCCGATCAGCAGGGCATAGAGCGACAGCAACAGCAGGTTGCCGAGCAGGCCGAACTCTTCCGAGAAAACCGCGAAGATGAAGTCGGTATGACGTTCGGGAATGAATTCGAGTTGCGCCTGGGTACCGCCCCGCCAACCCTTGCCGAAAATCCCGCCGGAACCGATGGCGATGGTCGACTGGATGATGTGGAAGCCCTTGCCGAGAGGATCCTTTTCCGGGTCGAGCAGGGTGAGGATGCGATTGCGCTGGTAGTCGTGGAGCAGGTTCCAGGCCAGCGGCGCGGCAGCCAGGCCGGCGGCGGCCATGCCGATCAGGATCTTCCATGACAGCCCGGCGAAGAAGATCACATAGAAGCCGGCGGCCAGCACCAGAACCGCCGTGCCCAGATCGGGCTGGCGCGCAATCAGCCCGACCGGCAGCAGCAACAGCGTCGCGGCGATCACGTAGTCGCGCAAACGCGGCATGGCTTCGCGCTTCTGGAAGAACCAGGCGAGCAGCAGCGGCATCGCGATCTTCATGAGTTCGGACGGTTGCGCGCGCATGAAGCCCAGATTGAGCCAGCGCCGCGCGCCCTTCGACACGTCGCCGAACAGGGCGACGGCAATCAGCAGCAGCACCGCGAGCACGTATACCGGCACCGCCAGGTGCATCAGCCGCTGTGGCGGCACCTGCGCCGCCATCCGCATCACCACCAGCGCCGCTGCGACATTCATGAACTGGGAATTGAGCCGTTCGGGCGAGGCACTGCCCATCATGCCGATGGCCAGCAGCAGCAGCAGGCCGGCAATCACCATCAGCGGTCCGTCGATCGGCGCCACGAGCTTCTGTCCCCATTCGCGAAAAGTGGCCAGGCCGATGCCGCGGTTCATTCCTCGTCCTCCTCGACGGCGGCTTCATCGGCCGGCGCCGGCGCATTGGGCTTCTTGCCGAGCAGGTAGTAGTCGAGTACCTGGCGCGCGATCGGCGCAGCGGCCTGGGCGCCGAAGCCGCCGTTTTCGACCAGCACGGCCAGCGCGATCGTCGGCTTGTCGGCCGGCGCGAAGGCGATGAACAGGGCGTGGTCGCGCAGATGGGCCTGCATGCGCTCCGTCTTGTGCTCGACCCCCTTGTAAGAGAACACCTGGGCAGTGCCGGTCTTGCCGGCCGAAACATATCCTGCACCGGCGAAGGCGCGCGCGCCCGTACCCTCCTTGTTCACCCCGATCATGGCGTTGCGAATCACCTCGATGTGCTCGGGTTTGAAATCGAGGCGGCGCAGCGGCTCCGGCTCGATCATGCGCTTTTCGCCGCTGCGCGTGTCGGTGACGTACTTGACCAGGTGCGGGCGGAACATCACGCCGTTGTTGGCCACGATCGCCGTCGCCTGCGCCAGCTGGATCGGCGTGTAGGCGTTGTAGCCCTGGCCGATGCCGATCGAGATCGTTTCGCCGGCATACCATTTCTGCTGCTCGGGCTTCTTGAAGCGCTTTCTCTTCCACTCCTGCGACGGCAGCACGCCTTCGGATTCGCCGTCGATGTCGATGCCGGTGCGGCTGCCCAGGCCCAGGCTGCCCATGAAGGCGGCGATGTTGTCGATGCCCATGTCGTTGGCCAGCATGTAGTAGTAGGTATCGCAGGAATGCACGATGGATTTGTACATGTCCACCATGCCGTGGCCGCCCTTCTTGTCGTCGCGGAAGTGGTGGCCGCCGAAATTGAAGAAGCCGGGGTCTGAAATGAGTTGTTCCGGCCGGCGCTTGCCCAGCGTCAGGGCGCCCAGCGCCATGAAGGGCTTGAAGGTGGAGCCGGGCGGATAGGCGCCGTTGAGCGCACGGTTGACCATGGGCTTGTCCGGCGATTCGTTGAGTTCCTTCCAGTTCTGCGTGTCGATGCCGTCGACGAAGAGGTTGGGGTCGTAATTCGGCACCGCCACCAGCGCCAGAATGCCGCCTGTGGCAGGCTCGATGGCGACCAGCGCACCCTTGCGGTCGCCGAAGGCCAGTTCGGCGATGCGTTGCAGTTCGGCATCGACGGTCAGCGTCAGGTTGTTGCCGGCCACCGGTGCCGTGCGCGCCAGGGTACGCACGGCACGGCCGCCGGCATCGACTTCGACTTTCTCGAAGCCGGTTTCGCCATGCAGGTCAAATTCATAGCGCTGCTCCAGCCCGGTCTTGCCGAAATGATCGGTGCCGCGATAGTTGGCGTCGGCCTCCTTTTCTTCGATTTTTTCCAGGTCCTTGTCATTGACGCGGCCGATGTAGCCCAGCATGTGCGAGGCGAAGGCCCCGCCCGGATACTGGCGGAACAGGCGCGCCTTGATATCCACGCCGGGAAAACGGTAACGGTGGGCGATGAACTTCGCCACCTCCTCGTCGGTCAGGCGTGTGCGAATCGGCAGCGATTCAAAGTTGCGGCTTTCTTCCAGCAGCTTCCGGAAACGCTTGCGGTCCTTGGGCTGGATGTCGATGACTGCCGCCAGGCCGTCGATGAGCCGTTCGAGATCGCGGGTTTTGGAAGGAGTGATTTCCAGCGTGTAGGCCGAGTAGTTGCGCGCCAGGACCGCCCCGTTGCGGTCAAGTATCAGGCCCCGGTTGGGTACGACGGGCACCAGTGAAATGCGGTTGTCTTCGGCACGAGTCTGGTAGTAGTCGTGCTGGACGATCTGCAGCCAGACGAAGCGGACGAACAGCAGGGTGAAGCAGAGCAGCACGAAGCCGCCCGCCACGGCCAGCCGCGAACGAAAGCGCTCGAGTTCCTGCTGGGGATTCTTGAATTCCATCCTGGACTAGATTGGCCGGTGAACGTCTTTGTCTTCCGGCCGGAACTGGGGAGTCAGGAGCAGGTAGGTCACCGGATGCCAGAGCAGGGCCGCGGTGAAGCTGGAAAGGAACCACAGCACCCCCGGAAACTCGGCACCGCTCAGCATGCGAGTGGTCATCATGACCAGTTGCATGCCGAGAAACATCGGCAAGACGTGCAGCGCCTGCTGCGACAGCGGAAACCACAGCACCCGCCGCGACCAGCCGGCGGCGGCGAAAGCCAGCAGCACGTAGGCCAGCGCATGCTGCCCCATCACGCTGGCGTCGGCGACATCCATCGCCAGGCCGAGCACGAAACCGGCGGCCATGCCGACCTTCAAGGGTTGATGCACGCACCAGAAGGCCAGCACCAGCGCCACCCAGTCGGGAATGCCGGGAAGCCGGCCGAAGGGAACCAGATTCAACAACAGGGCGAGGAAGAGCGTCAGTACGATGAACCAGTTTTTGACCGGCAGCAGAATGCGGCGCGAGGAATGGATGGGTTGCATCAGGGTGCCTTCTTCTTGACCCGCTTGCCGCGACTTGGCTGCTCGGCCAGCGACGGTGCATCATCGGGTTGCGGCGGCAAGGCGACGCGCCCGCCGAGCACCAGCGCCAGCCCGTGACGCTCGACGCCGGCCAGCGGCGCACAGGTGATGCGGGCAAACGAGTAGGAACTGTCGCGATCGATCTTGACCACCTTGGCCACCGGCAGGCCCGGCAGATAGACGCCGTCGAGACCCGAGGTCACGAGCACGTCGCCGACCTGTATCTCGGCGTTCGCGGCGAGGAAACGCAATTCCATCATGCCGGCACCGGCACCGGCCAGCACCGCGCGCAAGCCGTTGCGCTGCACCGCCACCGGAATCGCCTGATCCTTGTCGGTAAGCAGCAGAACTTCGGCGGTAAGCGGGAAGACCCTGACCACCTGGCCGATGACGCCGATGTCGTCGACCACCGCCTGGCCGGCGCCGATGCCGTGCTGGCTACCCTTGTCGATGATCACCCGCCGCGAAAAAGGATCGCGCGCGGCATAGAGGATCTCCGCGATGCGCCCCTCGACGGGCAGGCGCTCGCGCATGTCGAGCAAGGCGCGCAGCCGCCTGTTCTCCTGCTCGAGGTGCTGCTGGCGCAGCAGCAGATTGGCGGTACCGAGCTGGCGCCGGCGCAGTTCCTCGTTTTCCCGCAGGAGGGTGGTTTGCCGCGAAAGGTAGGCACCGGCATCGCCGGCGACATCGATCGGCAGCCAGGTGATGCGTTGCAACGGCCAGGCCACGGTGGCGACCGCGAGGCGCGCCCATTCCAGGGTGTGAAAGCGCAGATCGGCGATCAGCAGGATCAGCGACAGCGAAACAAAAAAGGCCAGCCGCACGAGCGGCGCCGGACCCCGTTTGAAGAAGGGTGGCGGAGCATGGCCGGCAACGGACATCAAGGCAGGTGCGCTCTCAGAATTGGAAACCCCGGTGGAGCCCCGCTTTCAATGGCCACGGGGCCAGCTTGCACGCTACACGGGGCGGGCCTTACTCGGTGGCAAAAATACTGCCAAGTTTGTCCATCTTTTCAAGCGCCATGCCGGAGCCGCGCGCGACGCAGGTCAGCGGATCGTCGGCGACGATGACCGGCAAACCCGTTTCCTCGGTCAGCAGGCGATCCAGGTCATGCAGCAGGGCGCCGCCGCCGGTCAGCACCAGGCCGCGCTCGGCGATGTCGGCGCCGAGTTCGGGCGGGGTTTTTTCCAGCGCATCCTTGACCGCCTTGACCACCTGGTTGAGCGGTTCGGAGAGGGCTTCCAGCACCTCGTTGGAGGAGATGGTGAACTTGCGCGGAATGCCCTCGGCGCGATTGATGCCGGAGACTTCCATTTCCTTGACCTCGGCGCCCGGGAAGGCCGAACCGATGATCTTCTTGATGTTCTCGGCGGTGTTGTCGCCGATCTGCATGCCGTAGTTGCGGCTGATGTAGGAAATGATCGCCTCGTCGAACTTGTCGCCGCCGACGCGCACCGAATTGGCATAGACCATGCCGCCCAGCGAAATCACGCCGACCTCGGTGGTGCCGCCGCCGATGTCCACCACCATCGAGCCGGTGGCGTCCGAGACCGGCAGGCCGGCGCCGATCGCCGCCGCCATCGGTTCCTCGATCAGGTACACCTGCGAGGCGCCGGCGCCGAGCGCGGATTCGCGAATCGCGCGACGCTCGACCTGGGTCGAACCCGAGGGCACGCAGATGATGATACGCGGGCTGGGCGAAAACAGACGCGACTCGTGCACGCGCTTGATGAACTGCTTGAGCATCTGCTCGGTGACGGTGAAGTCGGCGATGACGCCGTCCTTCAGGGGCCGGATCACCGAAATCTCTTTCGGATTGCGGCCGATCATGGTCTTGGCCTCCCTGCCCACCGCCTGGATGGTTTTCTTGGCGTTGGGGCCGCCTTCGATGCGAATGGCGACGACCGAGGGTTCGTCGAGCACCACGCCCTTGCCACGCACGTATATCAGCGTATTGGCGGTACCGAGGTCGATGGCGAGATCATTTGAAAAATAGGAGCGCAGAAAGCCGAACATCGTAATTCCATTGTTGGAGCCCGCCCGGGAAAGGCTGGGGCCAGAAGGTCGCATATGATAACCTATCGCGCCCGTCGATTCGGAGCCTATTTCAGCAGGAAACAGGCCCGCTTGCAGACAGGCCTCACCTCACCTACCCCACTTTTCATCATGTCCCTGAACCTGGAAGACGTCGCCCGCATCGCCCTTTTGTCCCGCATCGAACTGTCGGCGGCAGAGCGCGAAAGCACCCGCGACCAGTTGAACGGCATCCTCGGCTTCATCGAGCAGTTGCAGGCCGTCGATACCACCGGCATCGAGCCGATGGCGCACGCCGTGGATGTGGTCCAGCGCCTGCGCCCCGACGTGGTCACCGAAACCAACCGGCGCGCCGATTTTCAGGCCGTGGCGCCTGAAACCGAGGCCGGGTTGTATTTAGTGCCGCGAGTCGTCGAATGAGCGATCTGATCAATTCTTCGCTGCGTGAGTTGTCCGCCGCGCTCGCCGCCAAAAAGATATCCGCCGTCGAACTGGCGACCCTGTTTCTCGACCGCATCGACAGGCTCAATCCGGGCCTCAACGCCTTCATCGCGCTCGACCGCGACAAAACCCTGACCCAGGCCCGTGCCGCCGACGAGGCTCTGAAAGTCGGCGCCGGCACTACGGCGCTGACCGGCATCCCCTTGGCACACAAGGATATTTTCTGCACGAAAGGCTGGCGCACGAGTTGCGGCTCGAAGATGCTGGCGAATTTCGTTTCGCCCTACGACGCGCATGTGGTCGAAAAGCTGGCCGCGGCAGGTATGGTCACCCTGGGCAAGCTCAACATGGACGAGTTCGCCATGGGCTCGTCGAACGAGACCTCGTATTTCGGACCGGTGAAGAACCCGTGGGACGTTTCCTGCGTTCCCGGCGGCTCTTCGGGCGGCTCGGCCGCCGCCATCGCGGCGCGGCTGGCACCCGCGGCTACCGGTACCGATACCGGCGGTTCGATCCGCCAGCCGGCAGCGCTTTGCGGCCTGACCGGCCTGAAACCGACCTACGGCGTGGCCTCGCGCTACGGCATGATCGCCTTCGCCTCCAGCCTCGACCAGGCCGGGCCGATGGCGAAGAGCGCGGAAGACTGCGCGCTGCTGCTGAATGCCTTCGCCGGCTTCGATGCCCGCGATTCGACCTCGCTGGAGCGCCCGACCGAGGATTACAGCCGCGACCTGGAGAAGCCCCTGTCCGGCCTGCGCATCGGCCTGCCGCGGGAGTTTTTCGGCGATGGCATGGACGCCGACGTGCGTGCCGCCGTCGACGCCGCGCTGGCGGAATACCGCAGGCTGGGTGCGATCACGGTCGAGGTGGCTTTGCCCAACTCCGGGCTTTCGGTGCCGGCCTACTACGTCATCGCGCCGGCCGAAGCCAGTTCCAACCTGTCGCGCTTCGACGGCGTGCGCTACGGCTATCGCGCAGCGGAGTATGCCGACCTGGCCGAGATGTACTCGCGTAGCCGGGCCCAGGGTTTCGGCGCCGAAGTGAAGCGCCGGATACTCATTGGCACCTACGTGCTGTCGCACGGCTACTACGACGCCTATTACCTCAAGGCGCAGAAAATCCGCCGTCTGATCGCCGCCGACTTTCAGGAAGCCTTCAAGGCCTGCGACGTCATCATGGGTCCGACTTCGCCTTCGGTGGCTTTCGCTTTCGGCGCCAAAAGTGCGGATCCGGTGCAGATGTACCTCTCGGACATCTACACGATTTCCACCAACCTCGCCGGCCTGCCCGGCATGTCGCTGCCCTGCGGTTTCGGCAATAACAACATGCCGGTGGGGCTGCAGATCATCGGCGACTGGTTCGGCGAAGCGAAGATGCTCAACGTGGCGCACCAGTATCAGAAGGCCACCGACTGGCACACAAGAATGCCGCGATTGGCGGGAGCAGCGCAATGACCCAGTGGGAAGTCGTCATCGGCCTGGAAACCCATGCCCAGTTGCAAACCAAGTCCAAGATCTTCTCCGGCAGCAGCATCGCCTTCGGCGCCGAGCCGAATGTCCAGGCCAGCGCGGTGGACATCGCGCTGCCCGGCGTCCTGCCGGTGCTCAACCGCGAGGCCGTGGTCTGCGCCATCAAGTTCGGCCTCGCCGTCGGCGCGACGATAGCCCCGCGTTCGGTGTTTGCCCGCAAGAACTACTTCTATCCGGACCTGCCCAAGGGCTACCAGATCAGCCAGTTCGAAATTCCCGTGGTATCGGGCGGCGGGCTGACTGCGGTAGTCGGCACCGGTGACACGGCGACCGAGAAATTCGTGCGCCTGACACGCGCCCACCTGGAAGAGGATGCCGGCAAGTCGCTGCACGAGGATTTCCACGGCCGCACCGGCATCGACCTCAATCGCGCCGGCACGCCGCTGCTCGAAATCGTCACCGAACCCGACATGCGGTCTTCCGCCGAGGCCGTCGCCTACGCCAAGGCGCTGCACGCGCTGGTGCAGTGGATCGGCATTTGCGACGGCAACATGCAGGAAGGCTCGTTTCGCTGCGACGCCAATGTTTCGGTGCGCCGCCCCGGCGAAGCGCTCGGCACGCGGCGCGAGATCAAGAACCTCAACTCCTTCCGCTTCATGCAGCAGGCGATCGACTTCGAGGTGCAGTGGCAGATCAACGAGATCGAGGAAGGCCGCGCCATCCGCCAGGCCACCGTGCTGTTCGATCCCGACACGGGCGAAACGCGTTCGATGCGCAGCAAGGAAGACGCCCACGATTACCGCTACTTCCCCGATCCCGATCTGCTGCCGCTGGCAATCACCGCCGACTGGATTGCCGAAGTCGGAGCTGCCCTGCCGGAGCTCCCGCAGGCCATGCAGCAGCGCTTCGAGACCGCGTTCGGGCTCTCGTCCTACGATGCGGCGACGCTGACGGCGACCCGGGCGACGGCGAAGTTTTTCGAGGACACGGTAGCGGCAACCGGTCAGAACAGCGCCAAGGTCTGCGCCAACTGGATCATGGGCGAACTGGCGGCGCGTCTCAACAAGACCGACATGCCGATCGAGGACTCGCCGGTTTCGGCCGTGCAACTCGCCGGCATCATTCGCCGCATCGCCGACAACACGATTTCGAACAAGATCGCCAAGGATGTCTTCGAGGCGCTCTGGAACGGCGAAGGCAAGGACGCCGATGCGGTGATCGAGGCCAGGGGCTGGAAACAGATCACCGATACCGGCGCGATCGAAGCCCTGGTCGATGAGGTTCTCGCCGCCAACCAGAAATCGGTCGAGGAATTCCGCGCCGGCAAGGAAAAGGCCTTCAACGCCCTGGTCGGCCAAGCCATGAAGGCGACCCGCGGCAAAGCCAATCCGCAACAGGTCACCGACCTGCTCAGGAAAAAACTCGGCGGCTAGGGTCTGCCGGCAATCATCCGGCGGACCCTTTACTTCTTGTCGGCGGGTTTGGCTGGCGCTGGCGCCGCCGCGGGTGCCGCTGCAGCAGGTGCCGCCGCAGGCGCTGCTGGTGCAGGTGCCGCCGCTGGTGCAGGCGTCGCCGTTGCAGGCTCAGCACCCGGCGCTGGCGCGGGTGTCGCCGCCGCCGGAGTTTCGGTCGCCTTCTTGCCGGTCAGTTCGAGATAGCGCTTCTTCTCGTCGGCAAACCGGTTGCGGACGTCTTCGGCTTCCTGGGTCTTGGCAGCAATGGCCGCCTGCTGTGCCTGGATTTCCTTGTCGTTGTCGCGGATCTGGGCCTTGACCGCATCGGGCACCGCCTTCCCTTTGTAGAACTCCTTGTCGCTGTCGAGCTTCTGTTTCTTCTTTTTGGCTTCCTCCAGCCGCTTTTGGGCGTCCTTGATGGCCTTGTCGACCTCGGCCAGATTTCGATCGCGGACCGAATCGATATCCTTTGCGCTGGAATAGGTGGCCAGCAGGGCCAGCGTGCGGCGGCGTTCCTCGGCAGCCTTCCTGGCGTCCGCCTCCTTCTTCGCCACTTCGGCGTCACGGCGGGCCTGCTGCTCCGCGGTCAGCGGCGCGTCCACCTTTTTTGACACAAAACCGCGATTGTCGCGCTCTTCATAGGCCCGACCCTGGCATGCGGCGGGCAAAAAGTCGCCGCATACCTTCCGTCCGCTGGCATCATCGCAGCAGAAAATGCGGGTCTGGGCTGAGACGCCCAGGGCGAACAAGGCAGGGGAAACAAACAGCAGGGCGGTAATCAGGCGCATGGGGGTTCTCCCTAATTCAGAGGACAGAATATCACTCGATGCCGTACAAGGCGCGGTAAGCCCGCACGGCGGCGAGCTTGTTTTCAAGTTCCGGATGGCCGGACAGATAATCGATCAAATCGGTCAAGCTGGCAACGCTGATGACCGGAATGCCGTAGTTCCGTTCTACTTCCTGCACTGCCGAAAGATCGCCTTGGCCGCGTTCCCGGCGGTCCAGCGCGATGACCACCGCGGCAGGCGTCGCTCCGGCATCACGGATCAGCTCCACCGACTCGCGCACCGAGGTACCCGCGGTAATCACGTCATCGATGATCAGCACCCGTCCCTTGAGCGGCGCGCCTACCAGCGTGCCGCCTTCACCGTGATCCTTGGCTTCCTTGCGGTTGTAGGCGTAGGCCGTGTTGCGCCCCAGGCCGGCCAGTGCCATCGCCGTAGCGGCGGCCAGCGGAATGCCCTTGTAGGCCGGTCCGAACAGCACATCGAACTTGATGCCGGCTTCCAGGATGCGGCGCGCGTAGAAGTTGCTGAGACGCGACAGGGAAGCGCCGTCGCTGAACAAGCCGGCATTGAAAAAATAGGGGGTCAGGCGACCCGCCTTGGTCTTGAACTCGCCGAAGCGCAATACGCCCAGTTCGCAGGCGAAGGCGATAAACTCGCGGCTCAGCTCGCTGGTCACGTTAACGCTGACTTTCGCATTCATCAACCCATTCTACATGCGGAAACACATGCTCCGAATAGTCGGCCTGAATTTCAATGGTATCCGTTCCGCCGCCAGCAAGGGATTTTTCGAATGGCTCGCGACGCAGCAGGCCGACATCGTCTGCGTCCAGGAGCTCAAGGCGCAACTCGCCGACCTGACTCCCGCGCTGCGTGCCCCGGACGGTTTCACCGGCTGTTTTCATGCCGCCGAAAAGAAGGGCTACAGCGGTGTCGGCATCTATTCGCGACGGATGCCCGACCGCGTCATCGAGGGTTTCGGCAACGCCGAGTTCGATGCCGAAGGACGCTACCTGCAAGCCGACTTCGGCAGCTTGTCGGTAGTCTCGCTCTACCTGCCGTCCGGTTCCAGCTCCGACGAGCGGCAGCAAGCCAAGTTCCGCTTTCTCGACCAGTTCCGACCACAGCTGGAACGTCTGGCGAGCGACGCGCGACGCGACGGGCGCGAGGTCCTGCTCTGCGGCGACTGGAATATCGCCCACCAGGCGATCGACCTTAAAAACTGGAAGTCGAACCAGAAAAATTCCGGCTTCCTGCCCGAGGAGCGAGCCTGGCTGTCGTCCGTCTTCGATGACCTGGGCTGGGTGGACGTGCATCGTCGACTCCAGCCGGAGGCGACCGGCGAGGCCTACACCTGGTGGTCCAACCGGGGCCAGGCCTGGGCCAACAATGTCGGCTGGCGCATCGACTACCAGATCGCGACTCCCGGCCTGGCGGCGACGGCTCGCCGCGCGGCCGTGTACAAGGATCAGCGATTCTCCGATCACGCACCATTGACCATTGATTACGAAATGGCTTCGGTATGACATAGATCATTGCCGCACTGCGCTAAAATCGGTAGCCTTTCGAGCGTAGCCATTCAATTTCAGGAGAGAACCATGAGCGAAATGACCGATGTCACCAAAGAAAAACTGATTGCCGACGTCAAGCTGGTAATTGCCGACACCGAAGAACTGCTGCGTGCCACAGCGGGCCAGGCAGGTGAAAAAATCGCCGACATTCGCGCCAGGACCCAGGACCGCCTTGCGTCAGCCAAGATCAAGCTGGCCGAAGCCGAAGCTGCCGTGGTGGACAAGGCCAAGCAGGTCGGCCGGGTTGCCGACGACTACGTGCATGACAATCCCTGGCGTTCCGTGGGCGTCGCCGCCGGCTTCGGTTTCATCGTCGGCCTGTTGATCGGCCGTCGCTGAAACCGGCCATGGTTGACGCGGCAGGTAATCCGCCAGGCCATCGCAGGCTGTTCGCTTCGGTGAAAGGCTTGCTCGGCACCGGTGTCACCCTGCTCCACAATCGCCTTGAACTCCTCGGCGTCGAACTGGCCGAGGAGCGGGTGCGGCTGGCATCCCTGCTGGCTTACGGCGGGGCGGCTTTTTTATGCCTGGCCGCCGGCCTGATTTTCCTCGCCATCTTTCTCACCGTTCTGATGTGGGACAGCAACCGCCTGCTGGCGCTCGGAGTCTTTTCCGCGCTTTTCCTCGCCGCCGGCATTGCCAGCCTGATGCTGACCTTGAGCCTGGCAAAATCGGGGTCGAAACTGTTTTCCGCCAGCCTGGCCGAACTGCGCAAGGATCGCGACACCCTGACGGCCAGCGACACATCAAGGTCACAGTGAACGCCACCCCGCTTGAACTTGCCCTGAAGAAACAGCGACTCCTGATCGCCGGCGAGCGCTTGCGCGCCGACTTCGGCAGTTACGCGTCCGGATTGACTCCCGCCTTTGTCGCAGCCGACATGGCGGTCACATGCGCGCACTGGGTCCGCCGCAACCAGGAGCTTGTCGCTGCGGTGGCAGTCGCAATAGTTGTGATCCGGCCAAGAAGCGCCCTGGGTTGGGCGCGCCGCGCCTTTGTTCTCTGGCGAGTCTGGAACAATTTGCGCGAATTTCTGGAGAGCCGCCTGCCGCCGGTCCGGCACCAGTGAGCATCAAGCAAAGAAAAAGGCCTCCATCGCTGGAGGCCTTGGTATGACTGGTGGTGATGAGTGGACTTGAACCACCGACCCCCGGATTATGAATCCGATGCTCTAACCGACTGAGCTACATCACCATGCAAAGGGGCGGAATTATCCTCGGCGCACGCTTGCCTTGTCAAGGCGGGCGCCGGTAGGCGAAAATTCAACTATGAACTTCGATGTCGTTATTGTGGGTGGTGGGCTGGCCGGCTTGAGCCTGGCGGCGGCGTTGCGCCGCTCGAGCTTGTCGGTGGCATTGGTCGAGGGCAAGGCCCCGGTCTTTCCTGAAAGCTGGGATTCCCGCATTTACGCGATCAGCCCGGCCAACGCCGATTTTCTCGATGCCCTGGGCACCTGGGGTCATCTCGATGCAGCCCGCATGGAAGCGGTGCGCACCATGGAAATTCACGGCGATGCCGGTGGCCGGCTGGATTTCACCGCCTATGGCTGCGGCGTTTCGGAACTGGCCTGGATCCTCGAATCCTCCCTGATGCAGCGCGAGTTGTGGGAAACCGTCAAGCGCCAGGGCAACCTGAGCCTGTTTTGCCCGGCACGCCCGCAGGCACTGACCATCGGGCCCGATGCCGCGTCACTGCGCCTCGAGGATGGCCGCAGTCTTTCCGCGCGGCTGATCGTGGCCGCAGACGGTGCCGAGTCCTGGACGCGATCGGCGGCCGGTGTCAGCGTGCGTTTCGACCCCTACGACCAGCAGGGTGTTGTCGCCAACTTTGCCACCGAATTGCCGCATCGCGGCACCGCCTTCCAATGGTTCCGGACGGACGGGGTGCTGGCCTGGCTGCCGCTGCCGGGCAATCGCATCTCGATGGTCTGGTCCGCCCCGGAAGATCACGGGCGCAGACTGCTGGCGCTGGATCATGCCGAGCTCTGCACCCGAGTTGCCGAGGCCGGCAACCTGCGCCTGGGAGCACTGGAACTGATCACTCCGCCCGCCGGCTTTCCATTGCGCCTGATGCGCGCACCGAACACGGTGGCGCCGCGCCTGGCGCTGATCGGCGATGCGGCACATACCATCCATCCGCTTTCCGGCCACGGCATCAACCTCGGTTTTCAGGATGCGCGGGTGCTGGCTGCCGTTCTTTGCGAAAAGCCCGGTCATGTCGATTGCGGCGATCTCGGCCTGTTGCGGGCTTACGAGCGTGCCCGCAAGGAAGAGGTGGTGACTTTGCAGACCCTGACCGATAGCCTGCACGACCTTTTCCGCCCCGCAACGGGTTCCCTGACCCGCCTGCGCAATATCGGATTGAACCTCACCAATACTTTGCCGGTCGTAAAGAACTTGCTGGTCCGCTACGCGCTGGCATCCTGAAGCCGGCGTCCTGAATTCCCCCTGGAGAACCCATGAAACTATCCCTGCTTGCGGCCACCCTGGCCTGTCTCTCCCTCTCCGCCCTTGCCGACGAGGCCGATGTCAAAAAGGCCGTCGAGGCACGGCTCGGCAAAATCGAAAAAATCATCAAGGCCCCGATGGCCGGAATCTGGGAAATCACGGTTGACGGCCAGATCTTTTATGCCGACGACAAGGGCGGCTACCTGCTGTTCGGCAACCTGCTCGACATGAAGACCGGCAAGAACCTCACGGCGGAGCGCCAGTTCAATGCCCTGCCGCTGGAACTGGCGCTCAAGCAGGTGCGCGGTTCGGGCAAGAACGTCATGGTGACATTCGAAGACCCGAACTGCGGTTACTGCAAGAAACTGGCGAAAGACATCCTGACCCTGAAGGATGTGACGGTGTACACCTTCCTGCTGCCGGTACTCGGCGATGACTCCTTCGAGAAATCCAAGGCCATCTGGTGTTCCCCGGACAAGGCCAAAGCCTGGGTGGACTGGATGACAGCCGGCAAGGCGCCACCTGCCGCGCCGGCCAAGTGCGATATCTCCGGCCTCAACAAGTCGGCGCAACTCGGCGGCAAGCTGCGCATCAATGGCACGCCGGCGATTTTCTTCTCCGGCGGCGAGCGCGTCGGCGGCTACATTCCTGCGGCGGAGATCGAAAAACGCTTTGCCGCTACCGGTGGTTGAGTCGTCAATCAACCCGATGCCACAGCCGCCGCTTCGTCCCGCGATCCTTGTCAGAAGAAGCTTCCGCAGTCGCGGTGCGTGCTGCGATGCAGCATAAATATACTCAATGTAGTTATTGCATTAGCCCTCCGCGTGCCTGATACTTTTGCCGGTAGCAATGCTGGCAATCAAATAAAGGAGGAGGCAAAAATGCAAGTCTCACGGCGGCAGTTCTTCAAGATCTGCGGCGCCGGTATGAGCGGTTCTTCCATCGCCTTGATGGGATTCTCGCCCACATCGGCCCTGGCGGAGGTGCGCAGCTACAAGCTGGCCCACGCCACGGAAACCCGCAATATGTGTCCCTACTGCTCGGTCAGTTGCGGGGTCCTGATCTACACCACGGGTGACAAGTCCAAGAACGCGAAAGCGGACATCATCCACATCGAAGGCGATCCGGACAATCCCGTCAATCGCGGCACGCTGTGCCCCAAGGGTGCCGGCCTGCTCGATATGGTCAAGAGCCCCAACCGGCTCAAGTTCCCCGAAGTGCGCGAGCCCGGGACCAACGAATGGAAGCGCATCAGCTGGGATGACGCGCTGACGCGCATCGCCAAGCACATGAAGGCCGACCGCGACGCCAACTTCATCGAGAAGAACGCCGACGGCGTGACGGTGAACCGCTGGAACAGCTTCGGTTTCCTCGCCTCTTCCGCCGCCAACAACGAAACGGGATATATCAGCCACAAGGTACTGCGCAGCCTCGGCGCCGTCGCCTTCGATACGCAAGCACGCATCTGACACGCCCCCACGGTATCCAGTCTGGGTCCGACATTTGGGCGTGGTGCAATGACCAACCACTGGGTCGACATTAAAAATGCCGACCTCGTGATGGTAATGGGCGGCAATGCCGCCGAAGCGCATCCCTGCGGTTTCAAGTGGGTGATCGAAGCGAAGAAGGACCGCAAGGCCAGGCTGGTCGTGGTCGACCCGCGCTTCACGCGTTCCGCCGCGGTCGCCGATTACTACGCGCCGATTCGCGCCGGTGCCGACATCGCCTTCCTCGGCGGCGTGGTCAATTACCTGCTCTCCAACGACAAGATTCACCACGACTACGTCAAGAGCTACAGCAACGCCAGCTTCCTGATGAATCCGGACTTCAAGTTCGAAGACGGCCTCTTCTCCGGCTACAACCCGGAAAAGCGCAGCTACGACAAGGCCACCTGGAGCTACCAGCTGGGCAAGGACGGCTTCGTCATGGTCGATGAAACCCTGCAGGATCCGAACTGCGCCTTCCAGTTGCTGAAGAAGCACTACAGCCGCTACACGCCGGATCTGGTGAGCAAGGTTACGGGCACGCCGAAGGACCAGTTCCTCAAGGTCTGCGAGTACATCGCCGAAACGGCCGCACCCGACAAGACCATGACGATCTGCTACGCGCTGGGCTGGACGCAGCACTCGGTCGGTTCGCAGAACATCCGCACCATGGCCATCATCCAGACGCTGCTCGGCAACATGGGCATGGCGGGCGGCGGCATCAATGCGCTGCGCGGCCACGCCAATGTGCAGGGCATCACCGACATGTGCCTCTACTCGGAAGTGCTGCCGGGCTACATGAGTGCGCCGACCGATGCCGATGTCGATCGCAAGACCTATCTGGAAAAGCGCACGCCGAAGGCGCTGCGGCCGAACCAGATGAACTTCCCGCAGAACTTCCCGAAATGGTTCACCAGCCTGCAGAAAGCCTGGTACGGGAATGCGGCGACCGACAAGAACGACTACGCCTACGACTGGCTGCCCAAAAAGGACGCCGCCTACGACGTGCTGGCGATCTTCGAGCGCATGCACCAGGGCAAGATCAACGGCTTCGTCTGCCAGGGTTTCAACCCGCTGGCTTCGGTGTCGAACAAGAAGAAGGTGGGCGATGCGCTGGCCAAGCTGAAGTACCTGGTCATCATCGATCCGCTGGCGACCGATACCTCCGAGTTCTGGAAGTCCTACGGCGAGTTCAACGTGGCCGACCCGGCGAAGATCCCGACCGAGGTGTTCCGCCTGCCGGCCGACTGCTTCGCCGAGGATACGGGGTCCTTCACCAACTCGGGTCGCGTCATCCAGTGGCACTGGAAGGCGGCCGACGGTCCGGGCGAATCGAAGGGCGACGTCGAGATCATCGCCACGCTGTTCCAGAAGCTCAAGGCGATGTATGCCAAGGACGGCGGCAAGCTGCCCGATCCCATCCTCAACCTGAGCTGGCCGCATCGCATTCCGACCAAGCCATCGCCGCAGGAACTGCTGATGGAAATCTCGGGCAAGGCGCTGGGCGATGTCTTCGATCCCAAGGACAAGACCAAGGTCCTGGTCAAGGCCGGCGAGCAGGTTGCCGGCTTCGCCCAGTTGCGCGACGACGGCTCCACCTCCTGCGGCAACTGGATCTACGGCGGCTGCTGGTCGCAGGCGGGCAACCTCACGGCGCGGCGCGACAACTCGGACCCGTCCGGCCTCGGCCAGACGCTTAACTGGGGCTTCGCCTGGCCGGCCAACCGGCGCATCATCTACAACCGCGCCTCCTGCGATCTCTCCGGCAAGCCATGGGATCCGAAGCGCACGGTGATCCGCTGGACCGGCACCGCCTGGGCCGGCAACGACATTCCGGACATGCGTCCGGATGCCGCGCCGGATGAGAACGTGATGCCCTTCATCATGAATCCGGAGGGCGTGGCGCGGCTGTTTGCGCCGGGCATGGCCGACGGTCCCTTCCCCGAGCACTACGAACCCTTCGAGACCCCGCTGGACAAGAACCCGTTCAGCCCGAACAACCCGAAGGCGCTCAACAATCCGGCCGCCCGCGTGTACAAGGGCGACATGGAAGTGTTCGGCAAGGCCAAGGACTTCCCCTACGTCGCCACCACCTACCGCCTCGTCGAGCACTTCCACTTCTGGACCAAGCACGCCAAGATCAACGCGATCCTGCAGCCGGAACAGTTCGTCGAGATCAGCGAGACATTGGCGAAGGAGAAAGGCATCGCCAACGGCGACAAGGTAGAGGTGCGCAGCAACCGCGGCTTCATCAAAGCCGTGGCCGTGGTCACCAAGCGCATCCCGACCCTCGATGTCGATGGCAAGAAGGTACACACCGTCGGCATCCCGCTGCACTGGGGCTTCAAGGGACTGACCAAGCCGGGCTACATCACCAACACGCTGACGCCATATGTCGGTGATGCCAATTCGCAGACGCCGGAGTTCAAGGCGTTCCTGGTCAACATCAAGAAGATCTAAGGGGGATACGACATGGCACTGCAATCGCTAGATATCGCCCGCCGCTCGGCGACCACGACGCCCGCACCCGGCGTGCGGCAAACCACGGAAGTCGCCAAGCTGATCGACGTGTCCACCTGCATCGGCTGCAAGGCCTGTCAGGCCGCCTGCATGGAATGGAACGACATCCGCGACGAGGTCGGCATCTGCTCGGGGGTCTATGACAACCCGGCGGACCTGACGGCCAAGTCCTGGACCGTGATGCGTTTCGCCGAAGTGGAAGAAAAAGGCAAGCTGGAGTGGCTGATCCGCAAGGACGGCTGCATGCATTGCGCCGACCCGGGCTGCCTCAAGGCCTGCCCGGCCCCCGGTGCCATCATCCAGTACGCCAACGGCATCGTCGATTTCCACCAGGAAAACTGCATCGGCTGCGGCTACTGCATCACCGGCTGCCCCTTCAACATCCCGCGCATCTCGCAGGAAGACAACAAGGCCTACAAGTGCTCGCTGTGTTCCGACCGCGTCGCCGTCGGCCAGGCCCCGGCCTGCGCCAAGGCCTGCCCGACCGGCGCCATCCAGTTCGGCTCGAAGGAGCAGATGAAGGATTACGCGGCCAAGCGCATCGTCGACCTCAAGTCGCGCGGCTACGAGAAGGCGGGGCTCTACGATCCGGCTGGTGTGGGTGGCACGCACGTCATGTACGTGCTGCACCACGCCGACCGGCCGGAGCTCTACAAGGGCCTGCCCAACGACCCCAGCATCAGCCCGCTGGTGTCGCTGTGGAAGGGCTTCGCCAAGCCGCTGGCCAGCGTGGCCATGGCCGCCGTGGCACTGGGCAGCCTGTTCCACTTCGTCATGAAGGGGCCGAACGAAGTGTCGAAGGAACTGGAAGATGAGCTCGAAAAGGAGGATGCAAAATGATGCGCAATCCGAAAGACCTCACGCGCTACGACGCGCAGGAGCGGGCCAATCACTGGCTGGTGGGCATCTGCTTCATCCTGCTCGCGCTGTCCGGCCTGGCCTTCTTCCATCCGGCCTTCTTTCCGCTGACGCAGCTCTTCGGCGGCGGTGTCTGGGCGCGCATCCTGCACCCCTTCATCGGCGTCGTCATGACGCTGGCCTTCGTCGTGATGTTCTTCCGCTTCAAGTCGCTCAACGTCATGACGCCGGCGGACAAGGAATGGCTCTCGCGCGTCGGCGAGATGATCGACGGCGACGACCACAACATGCCGGAACAGGGCAAGTACAACGGCGGGCAGAAGATGATGTTCTGGATCATGTCGCTGTGTGTGCTGCTGCTGTTCGTCTCCGGCATCTTCCTCTGGCGGGCGTACTTCAGCCTGCCGGTCGATGTGGTGCGCCTCGGCGCCGTGGTGCATGCAGCCGTGGCGGCGTTCATGATCGGCATGACCATGGTGCACATCTATGCCGCGCTCTGGGTCAGGGGCACGGTGCGCGCCATGGTGTACGGCACGGTCACCCGTGCCTGGGCCAAGCAGCATCATCGCGCGTGGTATCGTCAGGTCACCGGCAAGTCGTAACAAGCCCGGCTGTTCGTTACCAAACCCGCGGGCCGAGGCCCGCGGGTTTTTTATACGCATGCAATGGAATAGACTCTCCGCCATGAGCGCCACCAGCCAATCCCCCGTCATCCCGATCCGGTCGAGCAGCGAACCGCCGCATGTCATCGCCCCCGATGCAACGACAATTTTCGCCACCCGCGCCCAGCGCTTCGAGCAACTCGCCGCCGGCCACAGCCTCGGCGACTGGCTGCAGTTCCTTGCCACACTGAGTCGCGCCCAGCACGACACCCTGCAGTCCCTGCCGGCGTTGCCGTTGCCTGATTCCCTGCAACTGGCGCAGGCCCGCACCCACCGCATGCCGCCGCTGCCGGCCCAGTCCTGGCCGCGCGATCCGTCTTGGCGCCAGGGCCTGTTGCAGATCATCGCCGCCGTCTCCGCCGCGGCACCCGAACCCGCCCGCAAGGATCTGGCGCGGCTGGCAGGCTTCGATGCCGGACGCATCGAGGCGCTGGCCGAGCGCGTGCTGCACACCGAGCTCTACGGCGAGGATGCGGCCCTGCTGCCCTACGTCGCCGCCGCCCTGCAGGTGCTGTGGACCGCCGGCGCGGCGCGCCTCGGCGTCAGTGAGATCACCGCACTCGACGTCCCCGGCGTCTGCCCCTGCTGCGGCTTCCTGCCGGTGGCCAGCGTGGTGCGCAGCGGCGGCGAGGTCGGCAACCTGCGCTACCTGCACTGCGCCCTGTGCAACACCGAATGGAATCTGGTGCGCGTCAAATGCACCGCCTGCGACGCCACCGAAGGCGTCAGCTACCGCCATCTCGAAGCCGAAGGCAGCAAGGGGGCCGATGCGGTGTGCGCCGAAACCTGCGATTCGTGCAAGAGCTACCTGAAGATCGTCTACCAGGAAAAAGGCCCGGTCGACCCGGTGGCCGACGACCTCGCCACGCTCGCGCTCGACATCCTGGTCGACGAGGCCGGTTATGCGCGCAGCGGACCCAACCTGCTGCTGGTGCCGGGCGGCTGAGGGCCAAGAGTCGGCGCTGACGACACGGCGCCGAAAATCGTGGAGCCTATTCAGCAAACACACGGTCTGTGGATTTTCGCGATCACCGCAGCCAACCCGAGGAGACCCCGATGAGACGCCTGCTGTCCCTGTTCGCCTTTGTCCTTGCCGCCGCCTTCAGCCTGTCGGCCGCCGCCGACCCCCTGGATGGCGTGGTGCCACTGGCGCAGGACGACTTCGCCGCCGTGGCGCAAATCAAGGCCACCCCGGAGCGCCATGTCATGCTGTTCTTCGGCGACCAGTTGAACTGAGGGGCCTGCCGCTACACCGTGAGTGTGCTGCGCAAGCCCGAAGTCAGTGCGAAATACATCAGGAATTACGTCGGCGCCCATGCCGATTTCAGCGAGCTGGAACCGGACGACAAGGATCCGCGCCATGACATGATCAGGCGCCACAACCCGAAAAAGTGGCGGCCGGTGATGGTCTTCCTCGACAGCCAGGGCAAGGAAGTTACGCGGATCACCGCAGGCTTGAAGTCAGTGGACGAGGCCTTGCTGCTCGATCGCTTCGTCTCCGGGAAGCACTACCAGAAGAGCGATTTCGCCGCCTTCAGGAAGGCGCAGAAGGGCTGACGGCGCCCGCTGCAGCGGCGGTCAACACGTCGCGGTGGCGGCCGGTGGCCAGGCTGTAGATGCGCAGCAGGTCTTCCTCTGAGACATCGATGTAGGAATCCAGTTGCGACAAGGCGTAGACGAAATCCTCGTGTGAAATGGCCTCGTAGCCGGCCGCGGCCGGCACTGTGACGCCGCGCACCAGGGCAGCCGGGTAGCGACGCCAGGGGAAGAGCGCATTGAAGGCGATGGCCGCGACGAGGATGACCAGGACGTTGAGCATTACGGGGGCGAGGACGAAGCCGAAGCCCATGGCGCGCACCGACTCGTTGCCCAGCGCGGCCGCCAGCGCCGTCGCCCCCGCCGGCGGATGGATGCAGCGCAGGTAGTGCATGGCGGCTATCGACAGTCCCGTGGCGAGGCTGCCCGCCAGCATCGGCTCCGGCACGCAGAGCAGGCAGGCGATGCCGATCAGGCCCGATACCAGGTGGCCGCCGAGCAGCGGCCAGGGCTGCGACAACGCACCGTGCGGCACGGCGAACAGCATGACGGCGGTGGAGCCCATCGACAGCACCAGGATCGGTGACGCCGCCGTACCCAGGATCGTGCCGCTGATCCAGTACACGGCGAAGATGCCGACAAAGCCGCCCAGCGCCGACACCAGGCGTTCGCGGTGGCTGACGGGGCTCAGCTCGATGCCCAGCAGCTTCAGCCATGACCATGTCGCCGGCGGATTGCGCTCATTCATTTACCGCTCCTTCAATTGCGCCGGTCTCGCGGCGCATTGCCCGCATCGGCTCTGCATGAATACTATCGCCTGCAAGCCGGGTGGGGCAATGACTCATGTCAAGGCCGGCGAGCGCAAGCCATTTGAGCCCGCGAGGCGGCGGAAGCGGCTACAATTTGTCCGTCTCGTTTCTGCCCGGTCCGGGTGAAATCATGAATCCACTCTCCCAGCTTCCTTCCGTCGACCGCCTGCTTTCCACTGCGGCACTCGCTTCGCTCCTCGACCTGCACGGTCGCGCCGTGGTCACCGGCATGGTACGCGAGGTTCTCGCCGGGACGCGCGCCGCCATGAAGGACGGCGCACCGCTGCCCGACGAAGCGGCGCTGATCTCAAGAGTCGGCGCCGGCGTGACGGCAAAAATGCGCCCCAGATTGCGCCCCGTGTTCAATCTGACCGGCACCGTGCTGCATACCAACCTCGGTCGCGCGCCGCTGCCCGAGGAAGCCGTGCAGGCGCTGGTCGCCGCGGCGCGCAGCCCTTGCGCGCTGGAATACGACGTCGAATCGGGAGGGCGCGGCGACCGCGACGACATCGTCAATGAGCTGCTCTGCGAACTCACCGGCGCCGAAGCCGCGACCGTGGTCAACAACAATGCCGCCGCCGTGTTCCTGCTGCTCAACACCCTGGCACAGAAAAAGCAGGTCATCGTCTCGCGCGGCGAACTGATCGAAATCGGCGGCGCCTTTCGCGTGCCGGACATCATGAGCCGCGCCGGGGCGAAGCTGGTCGAAGTCGGCACCACCAACCGCACCCACCTCAGGGACTTCGCAGAAAACATCAACCCGCGCACGGCGATGCTGATGAAGGTGCATGCCAGCAACTACGCGATCAGCGGCTTCACCCATGCCGTGCCCGAAGCCGAACTCGCGGCGCTGGCGCACCAGCACGGCCTGCCCTTCGTCATCGATCTGGGCAGCGGCACGCTCGTCGACCTCGCCGCCTATGGCCTGCCGCACGAACCGACACCGGCCGAGGCGATTGCGGCCGGCGCCGACCTCGTCAGCTTCTCCGGCGACAAGCTGCTGGGCGGGCCGCAGGCGGGACTGCTGGTCGGCAAAAAAGACCTGATCGCGAAGATCAAGAAGAATCCGCTGAAGCGCTGCCTGCGCGTCGGCAAGCTGACGCTCGCTGCTTTGGAAGCGGTGCTGGCGCTCTACCGCGACCCCGACCGCCTGCACCTGCGCGTCACCGCCGTGCGCCAGTTGACGCGGCCCGAAGCCGATATCCGCAGCGCGGCCGAACGCCTGCTGCCGGCCCTGCAAAGTGCGCTGACCGGCCTGCCGGTGACGGCGCAGATCGTCGCGCTGAAATCGCAGATCGGCTCCGGCTCGCTGCCGGTCGACCGCCTGCCCTCCGCCGGCTTCGCCATCCGGCCGCAGGGCAAAAAAGGTGGCGTGCTGAACCGCATCGAGGCGGCCTTGCGCGCCCTGGCCAAGCCCGTGATCGGCCGCATCGAGGACGGCGCCCTGCTGCTGGATTTGCGCTGCCTGCAGCCGCAGGACGAAGCGGAATTCGCGGCGCTGCTGGCGGCGCTGAACATTCGCACATGATCATCGGAACTGCGGGTCACATCGACCACGGCAAGACCACGCTGGTGAAGGCGCTCACCGGCGTCGATGCCGATCGCCTGCCGGAAGAGAAGGCGCGCGGCATCACGCTCGACCTCGGCTATGCCTACGCGCCGCTGGCGGGTGACGAAGATGCGGGCTCGGTGCTCGGCTACATCGACGTGCCCGGCCACGAGAAACTGATCCACAACATGCTGGCCGGCGCCACCGGCATCGACTACGTGCTGCTGGTGGTCGCCGCCGATGACGGGCCGATGCCGCAGACGCGCGAACATCTGGAACTGCTGGGCCTGCTCGGCCTCGACCGCGGCGCCGTGGCCCTGACCAAGTGCGATGCGGTGGATGCGACGCGCGTCGCAGAGGCGCGCGGCGAGATCGAGACGCTGCTGGCCGGCACGCCGCTGGCGGGCTGCCCGCTGTTCGCGCTGTCGGCGACGACGGGCGAGGGTGTCACCGAATTGCGCCGTCATCTCGAAGCGACCGCGGCGAATCACTCGCGACGCGACTCGGCAGGCCGCTTCCGCCTCGCCATCGACCGCTGTTTCACGCTCGCCGGAATCGGCACGGTGGTGACGGGCACGGCCTTCTCGGGAAAAGTCGGCGCCGGCGACACGGCGATCATTTGTCCGGCCGGCGGCGATGGTTACAAGGCGCGCGTAAAAAGTCTGCACGTGCAGGACCGCCCGGCACAGCAGGGCCAGGCCGGCGATCGCTGCGCGCTGGCCCTGGCCGGCGACTTCGAAAAAAAGGACATAGCGCGCGGCATGTGGCTGGTTGATCCCGCGGCGGCGCGGCCACTCACTCGCTTCCAGGCCGAGATCCGTGTTCCGGCGGCGCAGGCCGCGCTGAAGCACTGGACGCCGGTGCATGTGCATCTCGGTGCGGCCGACATCACCGGCCGCGTCGCGCTGCTCGACTGCGCGGAAGTCGGCGCCGGCGACACGGCGCTTGCGGAAATCCTGCTCGACCGCGAGACGCTGGCGGTGCGCGGTGACCGCTTCGTGCTGCGCGACGCCTCGGCACGGCACAGCATCGGCGGCGGCCGCGTGCTCGACGGCTTTCCGCCCTCGCGCCACAAGCGCAGCCCGGCGCGGCTGGCGCTGCTCGCTGCCCTGCGCGACGACGATCCGGCGGTGAGCCTGCGCCTGCTGGCGGAGCAATCCGTGGCGGGCGTCGACCTCGGCCGCTTCGCCGCCAACTGGAACCTCGCCACCGACGCGGCCGCGGCTCTCTGGCCTGCCGCCGACCTGCGCGTCGTCGCCGCCGGCGAACAGCAGCTGGGCTTCGCCGCCGGAGGCTGGCAGGCGCTGGGCGAGCGCTTGCTGGCAGCGCTGACCGCCGAGCATGAGCGTGCTCCCGACATGGTCGGCGTCGAGCGCGAACGCCTGCGCCGACTGACCCTGCCGACGCTGGAACGCACGGCCTTCGACGCCCTGGTCGCCGAACTGCTCGCGGCGGGCAGTGTCGCCGCCTCGCGCGCCTGGCTGCATCTGCCCGAGCATCAGGCCAGCCTGGCCCCGGGCGACCGCGACCTGTTCGCCGTGCTGAAACCGCTGCTCGATGTCGCCCCTTTCGGCCCGCCGCGCGTGCGCGACATCGCGCAAGCATCGGGCACCGCCGAAGACGTGGTGCGCCAGTTGTTCCGCCGCGTCGCCCGCGCCGGCGAACTCTACCCGGTGGCGCACGACCATTACTTCACCGCCGATGGCGTGGCAAAACTCGCCGCGATCGTTGCCGAACTCAATGCCGAGAAAGGCTCGGCGCGCGCCGCCGATCTGCGCGACATCATTTACCAGGATGGCGGCGGCGGGCGCAAGCTGGCGATCCACATCCTCGAATTTTTCGATCGCATCGGCTACACTCGGCGCGTGCGTGACGAACACATACTGCGCGCCAGCAGTGCAAGTCATGCATGGCTGAATAACAATTAAAGCAGCACGGAAAAGAACGTTCCCCGGTGGGGCGGCCGGTCTTCAAAACCGGCAGGGGTCGCCATGCGGTCCCTGGTGGGTTCGACTCCCGCTCTTTTCCGCCACCCCCACCCAAGGAGAATAGCCATGAACAGCAATAGAACCCTGCACCGAGCCATACGCATCGCCTGCCTCACCGCGGCGGGCAGCCTGCTCGCCGCCTGCGCCGGCATGAACGCCGCCGGACCCAAGGCTTCCGCCACGCTCGAACCCCGCTCGGGCAGCAAGGTCAGCGGCACGGTCAGCTTCCAGGCCGTCGGTCAGAAGGTTCGCGTCGAGGCCAGCATCGCCGGACTGACGCCGGGCGAACACGGTTTCCATGTTCATGAAGTCGGTGACTGCAGCGCGGCCGACGCCACCAGCGCCAAGGGGCACTTCAACCCCGCCGCAAAATCGCACGGCCATCACGGCAGCGCCGAGCGCCATGCCGGCGACATGCCCAACCTGGTAGCCGACAGTGCCGGCAAGGCCACGCTTTCCGCCGAACTCGACACCCTGTCGCTGACGGAAGGCGCGGCCGGCATCCTCAACCGCAGCGTGGTGATCCATGCCGATCCCGACGACTACAAGTCGCAGCCGGCCGGCAACTCCGGCAAGCGCGTCGCCTGCGGCGTGATCCGCGCCGCCGCAGCGGGCAGCGGCTACTGAAGAGGTCGATGAGTCGCAGCCCTTTTCGCGGTTCGGTTCCAGACGGACTGCTCTACGATCCGGACCATGACATGTGGGTTCGGCGGGAGGGCGAGGACGTGGTGATCGGCGCCAGCGCCTTCGGCATTTTCCTTGCCGGCGAGATCATCGCCTTCACAGCCAAACCGAAGGGCGCCGAGGTCGAGCGCGGCCGCGGCCTGGGCACGGTCGAATGCGCCAAGACCGTGCTCGCCGTGCATGCCCCGCTGTCCTTCGTGCTGATCGAAGCCAACGAAGCCGCCGAGGAAAGCCCGGCCGTGCTCAATCGCGATCCCTACGTCGCCGGCTGGATGGTGCGCGGCCGGTCCACGGCCTGGGCAGCGGAACGTGCGGGGCTGGTGGATGCGGTGAGCTACCGCGCCCACATCCGGCGCATCGAACCGGAGGCGGAGTTCCTGTGAGCGAGCAGCGCCAGAAACTCGCGATTTTGCTCTGGTCGGCCACTCCGGAAAGGCCGCAACTGTGCGCCACGCCCTTCGTCCATGCGGCAGCGGCGGCAGCCTTCGATTGCGAGGTGGAGATCCATTTTGCCGGCCCCACGGTACGCCTGCTGGTGGCGGGCGTCGCCGACAACCTGCGGCCCTGGCACGGCACCGATGCTTCGATCTACCAGATGATGCGCCAGGCCACCAATCTGGGTGTCAGCCTGCGCGCCTGCGCCATGGCCATGGCTGCCCTGGTCGGCCAGGACGAAACGCTGATCCCGGAATTTGGCGGCACCATTGCCGCCAGCGCCTTCGTCGATCGCGCGCTCGACCCGGAATGGGCCACGCTGGTGTACTGATCGCCATGCCGCCTCCCGCTTGTCCTTCCTGCCGCGCGCCGATGAATGCGCAGCGCTTCCCGCGCAAGCTCAATGGCGAAGTCGAACTCGACCTCTGTTTTGCCTGCCAGGGTATCTGGTTCGACGATTACGAAAGCCTGCAACTGGCGCCGGCCGGCGTGATCGATCTGTTCAGGCTGATCCACGAACGGCGCGACGACCAGCGCCTGCCGCTGGCCAGTCCCCTGCGCTGCCCGCGCTGCAACGAGGATCTGATCCAGTCGCAGGATCGGGTCAAGAGCGGGCTGTTCAACTATCAGCGCTGCGGCCAGCACGGCCGCTTCATCACCTTCGCCCAGTTCATGATCGAGAAGGGCTTCGTGCGCCAGTTGAGCGGGGCGGAGATCAAGGAGGTCAGCGTCCGCATCGCCGTGGTGCGTTGCACCGGTTGCGGTGCGCCGGTAGACATCCGCAAGCAAAGCGCCTGCAGCCACTGTCGCGCGCCGATCGCCATCCTCGACCCGCAGGCAGTGGAACAGGCGCTGGCCGGCTACCACCAGGCCGCCGTGAAACAGGTCGCGCCGGCCGACCCGGCGCTGCTCGCCGAAACCCTCCTGCTCACCGAACGCGAGCGCAGCCGGCGCCGACGCGAACGCGGCAGCGCGCTGGATGCCGACATCGGCGACCTGCTGCTGGACGGCGTGGCCATGGTCTGGAAAATGCTGCCGTGACCAGGACTGACATTACCGGCGTGATCCTCGCCGGTGGCCAGGGGCGGCGCATGGGCGGCGTCGACAAGGGCCTGCAGGAGCTGCGGGGCCGGCCTCTGGTGCAATGGGTGTTCGAACGCCTGGCCCCGCAAGTGGGCAGCGTGCTGATCAACGCCAACCGGAACCTGCCACGTTATGCCGGATTCGGCTGCCCCGTGCTGCCCGACAGAATCCCGGACTTCGCCGGCCCGCTGGCCGGACTCCACGCGGCACTGGCGCAAGCCGCCACGCCGCTGATCGTCACCGTGCCCTGCGATTCGCCATTCCTGCCGGCCGATCTGGTGCAGCGACTGCACGCCGCGCTGGCGGCCGACAATGCGGACCTCGCAGTGGCAAGCGCCGGGGGCAGGGTACACCGGGCATTCTGCCTGGCCCGCCGCGAACTGCTGCCGCAGCTCGACGCTTTCCTTGCCGCAGGCGGGCGCAAGGTGGGCCTCTGGCACGCTTCGCTGAACGCGGTCGAAGTCGCCTTCGATGACGAGGCCGAAGCGTTCGGCAACATCAACACGCTGGAAGAACTCGCACAGAGCCGGAAAGAACCGGTCGCAGCGCAGCGGTAAAATCTGTGATAAATGACGTTGTCCCATTGCCGGCGAATGTGCTTCAATAAGGGCAATGGTGATTCGCAGATTTTTTTGACAATGCAGGGGTGCAGCATGGATGGGTCGCTGATTCGCGCGCGGCTGGGCGCCATGGCCGGCTATGCAGGTCTTTTTTGCGTCCTCATGGCGGGTTCGATGCCGGGCTATGCGGCGGCGGCGGCCGAACCTGCGGCAACGAGCCCGGACAGCGGCAAACGCTTTGCAACCGTCATGCGCGTCCGCGGCGAGGTCGCCGCATCCGGCGGCAGCACCGGCAAGGAAAGGCCGTTGCGCGAAGGCGACCCGGTTTATGTCGGCGAACGCGTGCGCGCACCCGCCCTGGCCGAAGCCGTGCTCAAGACCGAAGATGCCGGCTTCATTGCCGTGCGCCCGAACACCGATTTCGTCGCCGAGCGCTTCGGCGCCGAGGACAAGCCGAGCGACGGCCTTGCCGTGCGCCTGTTCACCGGCTCCCTGCGGCTTATCAGCGGCTGGATTGCCCTCACCAATCGCGCCGGAAACACGGTGGTCACACCCACGGCCACCATCGGCATGCGCGGCACCGACCATGAGCCCTACGTGCTGTCAGCCGAACTGGCCAAGGCCACGGCCAATCCGGAAGGCACGTACGACAAGGTCAATCGCGGCGGAACGACCCTGCAGGTCGGCGAGAACAAGCTCGATATCGACGCCGGGCGGGTCGGTTTCGTTCGCTCCGGCGGCAAGGCATTCAAGGAAAGGGCCTTGATGACCATCCTGCTGCCGGTACTGCTGGACAAGGTGCCGAATTTCTATGTTCCCGGCGAGTTCGACGCCGAACTCGACCGCTACTCGGAAACCGCCGATCAGGACAGCCTGCGGCAACTGGAACAAAGGCGCAAGCCAGCCGCTGCAACGCCTGCGGCCCAATGCGCGCCGGCCGGCATCGGCAAGACCTGGCTGCAGCAGCTGGACAAGGCGATCGTCCGCCGCGACGCGCCGGCCATCATCGCCATGTTCGCACCCGAGGCGGCGGTGCGGGCCACGGTGCGCGACGGCAACGGCCAGATGACCAGCGTCGATCTCGGCCGCGAGGAACTGGCGCAAAGCACGATCGCCGCCCTGAAGGGGCTGACCAACTACACGCAGCGCCGCGTATCGACCGAGGCCAGGCTGACCGATCCCGCGGCGGGCGCGGCCTGCGATCGCATCAGCCTGAAGTCGGTGGTCATCGAACAGGGGCGGCAATCCGGCAAGCCCTATCGCTTCGAGTCCCTCGAGGAATACCTGCTCGAATTGCGCGCCGGAAAATGGATCGCGGTCAAGGCGGAGACGACCCAGCAGTAGGAGTCGCACCCAAACGGCAGAGGTCGGGTCCGCCTATCGCCGCACCCGACCCCAAGCCGCCACGTGGCATAGAGTGGCAGATCGACTGCGTCATGCTACTGACGAACCCACGCCCACCAAGGTCAGAGGTACCTTCACAGGTCACGAACTGCACAGCTATCTGCTACGGCGCAATATTGAACGCAATCGTGCCACCAACTCACGTGGATTGACGGACTTGGGCAGGTAGTCGTCGGCACCCAGTTCAATGGCGACGATGGTATCTATTGCTTCGGCTTTGCCTGTCAGCATCACCACCGGCAGTTCTTCTTGCTTGCGGATACACCGCAGCAATTCGATACCTCTTGATCCCGAAAGCATATCGTCGATCATGATCAGGTCAAAGCTGCCTTCCGCGACTCTTGACAAACCTGCCTTGCCGTCAACCGCGTGCGTAATATGGAAACCCTGCTGTTGAAGATACGCAGGCAGAGCTTCCAGAATGGCCGGATCGTCAGTTACCAGAAGTAGTTGGATTGCCGGCTTCAACCCCGTTCATCCTTCCAGATGCAACAGCGACCCGACTAGCCATGTCTTTTCGGTGCCCTGGAGGAGTACCTGTATGGATTGCCCACCGACAAGCAGGTCGCGGTCAAGGCAGCGACAGCCCGACAATACGCATGACCGAGCGTCTCGCCGGGATCCACGTTTCCAGCCTTGCGGCCTCGGTCGCGCGGCAACGGCACAGGGCGGAAACGAGCCGACCGAACTTAAGGGAATGCGCAGCGAAGCCTGGTTTGTCATGCGTGGCCGCCGCCGAAGAAGCCAACGGCGATCATCACCAGCAAACCAAGGCCAAATCCGATCAGAATGAGGCCCAACACCTTGGAGGCCCGCGTATAGGGCACCGACGGCGCATCGACCAGATACTTCTCCAGTTGGCCAGTTTCGATCAGGCGCTGATACTGCGCCGTGTGCTCTCGTCTGAATTGCTCCAGCGACTGCGTGCCGGTAAACATCACGACATCGGGCGGCGGCAGTTTGTCGGGCCGGAAATGGTTGTTGAAGAAATGCACCGTGAACAGGAACACCGCCGCGAGGAAAGCCTCTTCGCCATGCACCACGGCGGCAACGTTGAACACCCAGCCCGGCAGGTAATCGGCGACGACATGCGGGAAAGCCAGCGTCATGCCGCTGCCGCCGATGATGGCCATGCCCCAGAACACCGCCCAGTAATCGAACTTTTCCCAGTAGGACCAGCGTTCAATGGCCGGGCGCGGACCCCTGCCGAAAAACCACTCGAACATGCCGATCATGTCGGCCAGGTCCTTCCAGTTCGGGACGAAGGAGTCCGGGCCGGAAAAGCGGAAGGTCTTCCGGTTGCGCGCGATATTGATACACACCGCGATCAGGTGAATGAGGAAAATGCCGAGCATGGAAAATGCCGCAGTCCGGTGCGCCAGGGCGGCGATCTTCGGACCGCCGAGCCAGGATACGACCGTCTTGGCCCAGGCTGTTTCGGAGTAGAAGGGCACCATCCCGGTCAGCACCAGCGTCATGACGCTGAGCGCGAAGAGCAAGTGCGCCAGGCGCCACATCGGGCTGAAGCGGCGAACATGTTTGGCGGCGAATTCTGCCGGCAGGTCGCTGCTGCGGATATGCGGTGCCGTCTTGCCCTGTTTGCGGTCCATGTACTCGCGATACCACCAAAGGACGGAATGCGCCCAGAAGAAGACGAACACACAGACCAGCAGCGCGATCATGAATTTCGTGGTGAGCCAGATTTCCGGGTAGATCGCAAAGTCGTCGCTGGTGCCATGCGGGCTGAAACTGACGAAGCCGGCTGTGGCCTTGGGCACGTCCTTCTTGCCGCTGTGACATTCCTGGCAGGTCTCCAGGCGGTTGTCGGGATGCATCATCGACTTGGGATTCTTTGACGACTCGATGTCGTGGCTGCCGTGGCAGTTGAAGCATTTCGCCGTGTAGGTAAACCCGAGCGTGCTGACCTTGCCGTGATAGGTGACGCGATAAGACTCGTAGGCGTCCTCGTGACAGTTGCCGCAACCGACGGTAACCGCCAGCTTGAACTGGTTCGATGAACTGTTGGCGACCCTGTGCGCGGAATGACAATCGGCGCAGTCCGCCGCTTTCGCATTGCGCTTCTGTTTGATTTCCCGGCCGTGCACCGACTTGCCCCAGATCTTCAACTGGTCTTCATGGCAGCTACCGCACAGATCGGACACGCCCAGATGCCATTCGGTACGCTCAGGGGTGCCGCGCCGCGGAACATTGAAGCTGTGGACGTCATGACAATCGTTGCAGGACGCATTCGGCCGGGCAGGATCATCCTGGTTCTTGCGGGCGTGAAAGGACGTCCGGTATGACTCGATGCTCTCGGCAACCAGACGCCACCGGCGCCGCTCGCCGGCAATCTTTTCCTGTACCGCGGTCTCCCCCAGCCTGAGGTGGCATTGCACGCAATCGGGACGCTTTTCGCCGAGCGTCTTCTGGTGCGGTGTTGCGCTGTCGTTGATATCCAGGTGGCAGGCAATGCACTCCATGTCGGAGTGCACGCTCTTGGCAAATTTATCGGGTGCGACCGGATGTAGCGCCCGCTTCTCGCCATCGGCGGCGGGTACTTCCAGTTTTCCCTTTTTGCCGTCATGGCAGGAAAGGCAATCTGCGTTGCCCAGTTCGGGTGCCGTCTCCTTGCCGGCAGCGACATCGGACAGGCCGACGGCCCCACAAAATACTGCCGTGAAGAGCCAGACTGCAAGTTTGCTACGCATGATCGACTTTCCGCGAACCCGTTTGCGGGCCGGCAGGCCGCAGGCGACTACCCCGCCGGCGCACCCTGACGAAGCGTCGGCATGACGTCACGGATTATTGCGACAGAATCCACTGCGCCACGTTCTTCAGCTTGGCCGGGTCCCGGGTCTTGATGACCTTGTGCTCTTCTTCCGTGCCATCGTCGAGCTTGACCTTCTTGCCCTCGGTCATGTTCTTGATCGCCTTTTCCTCACCGTCGGGCTTGCCCTTGTACTTGGTAGCGATCTTTTTCAACGAAGGACCCTTGCCGTTCTTCGCCACGGCGTGGCACTTGAAGCACTTGTTGGCCTCCATCAGTTCTTCTGCCGCGGCCGCATCGATTGCGGCATGGGCGGGCGTTAGCCCCGCAAAAGCGATGAACAGGGTTCCGGCAAACAAGCTGGTTGTTGTCTTTTTCATGATGACTCCATAAATTGAAAAATCGGGTTGCCTGGAACTCACAGTTGGAACCACCACGCCCGCAGTGCTAGCGCTTGTCCTGCAGGGTCTGGATGTGAGTCAGAATATCCGCAACGATCTTCGGGTCGATCTCCCGCAAGGCGGGCATCGCGTCGTCGGGATGTCCGTTGAGCATGTTATGCAGGCTGTGCCATGGATCCTCCTTGGAGACTCGGCCGACGTGCCGCTTGGCGACGAAGCGGCCTTCCAGCCCGTGGCAGCCGGCACACATGGTGCGATAGTGCGTCGCGCCGCTCGCCACGTTGCCGCGTGCAAGACGGGTGCGCGGATCGATCACGGTGTCCATGTCGATCTGCCCCTTGCTGACGAAATTCGCCAGGTCCTGCAGGTCGCGATGCTTCAGCACCGCGCCATAGCGATGGGTGTTGTTGCGCAGGACCGCCATGATCTGTTCCGGATCGACGCCGACCATGGCGCGGATGCCCTTGATGCCCGTCGCGTGGGTGCCATTGGCATACTGACCCTGGTTACCCTTGTAATCCCAGCCGTGGCACTCCTTGCAGCGCCAGGTTATCGGCGCGGCGTCGGCGTAATAGCCCTTGGGCGGATAGGCGGGATGCGGCAGGGCCTGCATCGTTCCGCCCGAATTCGCCTGCCAGTCGTCATAGAGCCGGCCGCCGTTGGCGATCGACGCTACCAGGTTGACGCTCGGCAGGGTCTGCAGGAACGCCAGCATCCTTGCCACCGCATCTTCGCCCAGGGTGCGCAGTGCCGGCATGTTGCCGCCGGGATGGCCGTTGAGCGCAACGTGCAAGACTTCGGCGGGGCGCTGTCGCGCCGAATCGCCCAGCGGAGCCACCTCCCGCAAGCGGGCGCCATCGAGGCCATGACAGACCGCGCAAACCGTGGCAAAAATCTTCTCCGAGGACCCCAGAGCGGACTTGGCGCGACGTGCAGCCTCAACCATCTTCTGCATGTCGGTCTGGCCGCGACTGATGAAGTTGGCCAGGTCGATCCGGTCGCTTTCGTGCAAGAGATCTTCGTAGCCGTGATTGGCATCCTTCAGCAGCGCAGCGATGGCGGCGGGGTCGGTGTTCTGCCGGCCGCGGACGCCGACGATGCCATGATTGCCCTTGTAGTCCCAGCCGTGACATTCGACACAACGCCAGGTATCTGCGGCGGCGACGCGCACCTGCCTGGTCTTGAAGGCCGGATTCGGGTGCGGCGGTTGCCGCTCCTTGGACTCGCTGCTCCAGTTGTCGTAGAGCCGGCCGCCACGCACGATCGACGCCGGGTCGACCGCAACGGCCTGCGCCGCAGCGAGGCCGGAGACAAGAGCCGCCAAAGCGGCCAACACTACCCGTTTCATTTCCGTCTCCCTTCGAGCGCCCTGATATTCGACATCTCGCGACTCACTGGTGGCCGGAAAACCGCTATCTGTGCCCTGTTTTCCAGTACTGCCGGACTGCGGCGTCTTGGGTCGGAGTGATGACGTCGAGAGGCGCTGCCGAATGACTCCTGACGCCCGCCGTGTCGCCAGCGCCGACTTTTGCATTGAAGAACCAGGGGAGCCGGAATCCGGATTCAGCCTCCGGTTTCCCCCGCTCGGCTTCGATCAGAAACCGAAACCGACGCCCAGCATCAACTGGTGATAAGCGCCGGTCAAAGCCGAGTAGGAATCATCCTTGTTGTACTCATAGACATAGGAGGCCTTGAGCTTGATGTTCTTCTTGAGTTCGTAGTCGACGCCCAGACTCAGGCTGTGCAATGCGCTGTCGATGGTGCCGTCGATGGAATTCGCGGCAGACAACGCCGTATAGATGTCTCCGTCGGCCGTATCGCCCTTCGACTTGGTGTAGGTGTAACTGCCGTTCCAGCGCAATTCGTCGCTTACCTGCCAGTCGCCGCCCAGGGTAAAGACGTAGGTGTCAATCTTGTAGTTGGGACGATCATTGACGATGAAGGCCAAGGCGTTCTGCGGCGATTCAAAACGACGCCGTCCGGAGCGCAGGTAGTAGCTGCTGAAATCATCCTGCAACCACGACAGGCCGGCGTTGGTCTTGATCCATTCGCCGATCGGCAGGCTGAACGAAACGCCTGCCGCCTGCTCCGTCCGATCCAGATCCTGCGTGGTAGCCGCACCGGCGGGGAAAGCATTCGCCAGGTTCCCCATGATCGAGTTGTTGCTGTTTTCCCTGTTCCGGTAGTTGTAATAGGCGCTGGTCAGCATGCCGTCGCTCGCCGCGTAGGTCAGTTTGGTCTTCACGCCGAAGGCCTTCTCGGGTTCGGTCACCTGCCCGGTTTCATCGGCCCAAATATAGGATGGCGTCACGCGCAGGATCATCCCCGGCATCGGACGCGCGATCCAGTTGACGTAGAACTCGTCGGACTCGGTGTCCTCCCTATAGAAGGACTGTTGCGACATGATGGCATTCAGCACCGGTGCGGGAGCAAAACCGGCTCTGGACCAGGTCAGATCACGATTCTTGTCCTCATGCTTCCAGCCAACCGTCACGGTCGATTTCAGCTGGCTCAGCCTGAAGGTACCAGCCAAACCGTAATTCAGCGTCTTGATGCTCTTGATGAACACGCCGAGCCTTTGATCCTCTGTTGCGCTGATCAAACCGGAAACAGGGAAATCCGAATCATTGTCGCGGTTGTTGTACTTGACGAAACCCTCAAGGCCAACACCGCTGATTGCATGCGAGGTGACATTCAGATAGGCGCTGTTGGTGGTGATTTTTCCCGTGTTGTAGCCGACTGACTGCTGTTGCGAGGTAAAAGAGTCCTGATCCAGCACCGACAGACCATAACCGGCCGCCACCGCCAGGCTTCCGTAATTCTTGGAGAAACGAAGATTGTTCGAAATCAGAGTGCTGTCGGGAACGAAGTGGATCGGCTTGATCGCATTTGCACCGATCGCTGGTGCGGGGATGATCGCCGCGAAACTGCCCATGGTGAAGTCGCGCGCCTTATTGTCGAATTTTTCCACCATACCTTCGTAGCCGATGTTGAATCCGCCCGGCGAGCCGTTGAGGCTGATCGTGTAGCGGTTCAGCGTCTCATCGACCGGCATGTTGAATCCGCGCCAGCGCTCCCTGGTACCCGCAACCCCGGCGATGCCAAGATCGCTGCCTCCCGCAACCCAGTTTGCCAGGCGATTGCCATCACGCTGGTAGCCGTCGTAGTTCACGGCGGCGGCGAGAGAACTTCCAAATAACGTAGGTTTAAGTGCAAGCCCCATGCCGTAGGTGGTGCGATCAACCTTGAATGAAGTCTGGCCAGGCGCATCATTGTTGAACACCGCTACGTAGCCAGTGTTGGTGTTGTTGTAGAGCGCCTGGAGAGGAAGGTTGGGTTCCGGATATCCCGGAACCTGACCCGGGGTGTAGCGAAACGCCAGTCCGCCAGTGGATGTGCGGAAGTTCGTGTAATAGCCTGCCAAGCCCAGCGTATCGGTATTCGCCTTCACCGTTCCGCGATGGTTGTAGGCTCCGAAGCCCTCGCGTTCGAGTTCGAATACGTTGCGCTTGCCGTTGTTGCCAACGATGCTCAGGTCGAGATCGAGATAGTTGCCCTTGCGGTGATCGCCATCCCCCATGTCCTTCTGATCGTTGTAGCGCTCGAGAAACTGCGTGGCATTGTTGCCCGAGCCTTTGGAATAGTCGAAGCTATACAGCTTGGGAGTGACTTCACCGGAAAATACGGCTTCGTCGGCCGCGTACAAGGGTGCGCCGAAGGTGCTTGCCACGGCAACGGCCATGACCTTGATCTGTGTTTTGGTTTTCATGATTCTCCCCTTTCTCAGTATCTGAGATGCTGGTCGAAGGAACTGCCATGGACCGCGCTGTGACAAGCAGCGCAATCTCGCAAGGCAGCCCCGGACACGACTTCGGCCCGGATCGCAGCAGCCGCTGTAGCGGTCGATCCAGTGGCGCCATGCCGCCTGTTGGCAAGCGTATGGCACTGCAGGCACATCATCGGTTGCGCAACTGAAAGCAGCTTCTTGTTCGGCGCACCATGCGGGTCGTGGCAGGTGGTGCAGCCTTCGACCACCGGCGGATGTTCGAAAGCGTGAGGACCGCGCACCGCCTGGTGACAGGACGTGCATTGCGCCGTCGCGGCGCCGAGCGTGGCCTGCTTCGAGGCATGCGGATCATGACAGCCGGTGCAGGTGGCGCCGCCCTCCTTGACCGGGTGATGCGAGACCATGTTGAACTTGGCCAGGATGTCCTGGTGGCAGGTCGCGCACAGCGCGGTGGTCTTGCCGCCCTTTTCCATGCCGGCGTTGAGCGCCTTGATCTTCGGCGTGTGATTGCCGTGGCAGTCTCGGCACTGCACGCCGGCCTTGTTGTGCTCGGCGATGGCGAAGTGCATGCGCTTCTTGTCGCTTTCGTGACAGGCCAGGCACTGGGCCGATTCGGGCTTGGTGGCAACGACCGCCGCCGGCTTGGTGCCCTTGGCTTTTTCACGCGCTTCCTGGTTCTTGGCGTGGTCTGCCGCATTGGTGTGACAGCTGTTGCACTCGCCGTGAAAGACGTGGGACTTCGTCGCCTCGGCCTTGTGACACTCCACGCACTGGTCACCTTTGACGGGTGCGGCCTTGACGGCCATGGGCGCAGCGGCCCACGCGCCGACATGCAGCGCGCCTCCCAGAATAACCGCCAACAACACGGCAAGACGTTTCATGGCTTACTCCTTCTATTTAGATTCAAATCATTCAAAACCGCGAAGCCCAATGCCGAATTGCGGCGATAACGCAGGGCGTGAGCCACTTTCAATATTTCAGGTCATTTCTTCGACAGCATTTTTGCCTTGAGCTCCGTGGGGCCATCCGGGCCGACCGGCTCCTTGTGCGCGATGCCGAAGTGACATTCGATACAGGTCATGCCTTCCGCTTTCGCCTTGGCATGGCGCCGTTGCGCCTTCTCGGTCTGCAGATCGGAGGACATGGCTTCGAGGGTGTGGCAATTGCGGCACTCGATCGAGTCGGCGGCCAGCATGCGGGTCCACTCGCGCGTCGCCATCGCGTAGCGATGGGCCTCGAACTTTTCCGGGGTGTCGATGACTCCAGTGACCTTGCCCCAGACTTCCTTGCTCGCCTGGATCTTGCGCACCATCTTGTGCGTCCAGTCCTTCGGCACGTGGCAGTCGGAACAACTGGCGCGCACACCGGTGCGATTCGAATAGTGAATCGTCTTCTTGTATTCCTGATAGACGTTGTCGCGCATCTCGTGACAGCCGGTACAGAAGACCATGGTATTGGTCGCTTCCAGGCCGGTGTTGAAACCGCCCCAGAAGACGATGCCGGCAACGAAGAAAACGCTGCCCACCGTGAGCAGCGAGTACTTGACGCAAGGTGTGCGCAGTGCGGCCCAGAAGCGGGCCAGCCAGGCGATCTGCATGATGCTCTAGGCGCCGGTCAGCGCGAGAGGATCCACTGCACCAGATTCTTGATCTTCGCTTCGTCGCGAGTCTTGACCGAGCCGTGATCTTCCTCGACACCGTCGATCTTGACCTTGCTCGGCACGGTCACGTGCTTGGTCAGTTTGGCCTCGGCTTCGGCCTTGCCCTTGTACTTGGCAGCGGTTTCCTTGAACGAGGGGCCGTCCTTTTTCTTGTCGACGCTATGGCACTTGATGCACTTGCTGTCTTCCAGCAATTTCATCGCAGCCGCCTCGTCGGGGGCGGCATCCGCGGGAACGGCAACGGCCAGAAAACTGGCAAGTATGACTAGGCGGCTTTTCATGATTTGTGATTCCCCCAAATAGAGTTCGAACTGCCTTGGCTTGTCTCTGCGTGCAGATTTCTGCAACAGGAGAAGCTTCAGCATCCATATCTTCATTAGGGGTGATTCTGGACGTCTTTCACAGCGCGCCATATCGGCGAGCGCTTAAAGTTTCTGTAGGAAATTTCCTACTGCCGTGAAATTCCGGCTTGCATCATTCCTGCAAAGTACTCAGGCCATGCGTGATCGCATAGCGCACCAGGTCCGACGTCGTCGCCAGCTCCATTTTCTGCATGATGCGGGTCTTGTGGGTGCTGACGGTCTTTACGCTGAGCGAGAGCGCAACGCCGATCTCGCTCAGTCCCTGGCCGCCAACCAGCATTTCGAACACCTGATATTCCCTATTCGAGAGCAGCGTATGCGGCAACGCGGTGCTGTCGGTGCCGATCCGCCGCGCCATGAGTTCGGCCACATGAGAGCTTACCTGGATGCCGCCGGCCGCCACCTTGCGGATGGCGGCCACCAACAGTTCGGCGTCGCTCTCCTTGGTGATGTAGCCGGCGGCACCGGCACGGAACGCGCGCAAAGCGTACTGGTCTTCGTGATGCATGCTGAGGACCAGAATCGGCAGGCGCGGCTGATCGCGATGCACCAGCTTGATCAGTTCCAGTCCGCTCTTGCCGGGCATGGAGATGTCCAACACCAGGATGTCGCACTCAAGATTCTGCAGGCGTGACAACAATTCGTTGCCGTTGGCAGCTTCGCCGACGACCCTGAGGTCATCGGTTTCAGCCATGATCTGCTTCAGGCCGTCGCGAATGATGGAATGGTCATCGGCCAGGAAAACACGGGTCATGCCGGTGCGCCCTGTTCTGAAGTGGCGCTGGCGGAAACCGGATCGGCTACCGATGCCGCGGGCGGATGCCTGAACGGCAGATGCACCTCGATCGCCACGCCGCCGGAGGCTGCACGTTCCACATCCACACTGCCGCTGAACATCAATACGCGCTCGCGCATCCCGACCAGACCATTGCCGGCACAAACAATCGGACCGTCAGCCGAGTGCATGCCCTGACCGTCGTCTTCAATTGCCAGCCGCAGTGCGTCGGCTTCCAATTGCAGCGTCACGGAGACACGGCTGGCCGCCGCATGGCGCGCGACATTGGTCAGGGCTTCCTGCACGATGCGATAGACCGCGGTGGCCATGTCCGCCTCGCATTCCTCGGCGGCGGGATCGATGTCCACGTCAACGCTGATGCCGCTGCGCTGCGAAAAGTCATTGGCCAGCCACTCGACGGCGGCAACCACGCCAAGATCGTCGAGCATCGGCGGACGCAGCTCGGTAGTGATGCGCCGGACCGCCGTCACCGTATCGGCGACCAGGCCGATCATGACCCTGACCTTGTCGTGCAGTTCCGGCAGCACATCGCGCAGTCGCACAGAGAGCGACGACAGGTCGAGCCGCAGGCGCATCAGTTGCTGCCCCAGTTCGTCATGCAATTCCCGCGCGATGCGGCTGCGCTCGGATTCGCGCACCATGATCAGCGACTCGGACAACCTGTGCAATTCGGCGTTGGTGGCGCTAAGTGCAGCCTCGGCCCGGCGCCGCTCCGAGATATCGCGCAACACGGCGGTAAACAGCGTTCGTCCGCCGATGCTGACCTGCGAGATGGTCGCCTCGATCGGGAATTGTTCGCCATTGGCGCGCAATCCGAGCACCTCGTTGCCCATCGCCCGCGATGCGATCCCGCTCGCGCGGAACTCGGCCAGATGGCCTACATGCCGGGGGCGCGCATGTTCGGGGAGGAATCGGCTGAGCGGTTGGCGCAATGCCTCGCCAACGCCACAACCAAACATTTTTTCGGCGGCCGGATTGAACATGACAATGTGCTGATCGACATCGACGGTGACAATCGCGTCCATGGCGGTGTTGACCAGCGCGCGCAGGGTTTCGCCGGTCTGCGCCAGGTTGTCGGTCAGGACTTGTTCCCGCTTGAGTTCGCGGACCAGCAGCAAGGTGATCAGAGCGATGAAGGCAGCCATGGCGCCGGCTCCAATCCACAGCGTGGTCGCATTCTTCCGCCAGCCTGACAGTGCGGCGGCGTCGAGGCTCGATACCGTCAGCGTAACCGGAAAGTCGGCAATATCGCGATAAATGACCACGCCCGGCGTATCGTCGCCGATGCGCTCGCTGCGCAGGCCCTCCGCGGCATTTGCCGGTGCGGCAAGAAGCGGAAAGGTGCGACCGATCATGCCTTCGTCGCGCGGCGTCCGCGTCAGCAGGCGCCCGTCCTTCAGGTACAAGGCGATCGGGCTGATGTATTCGAGCTTGAGATCGTGCAACTGCTCGAAGTAGTCCAAATTCAGTGCGGCGACAACGACACCGGCAAAGTGTCCATCTCGCCCCTCAATGCGGCGACTTATATGTACCGTCCATTCGCCGCCCATGCGATTGATCAGCGGCGGGCCGATGAACACATCCCCTTTTTTGTGTGTGCGGTGAAACTGGAAATAGTCGCGATCCGCCACCATTACCTGGGGAATCGGAAAATCGGCGGAGGCATTAACTACCTTGCCATTGGCGTCGACCAGAAACAGCGCACCGATGTGCGGCATGCCCTCGATGCGCGACTTGAGCATTGTATGGACCAGAAAATCACTGGCGGAAAGCTGGCTCTGGCCAAGGTTGCCGACCCGTTCTGCGACGCCGACGACGACCAGATCGACGCCCTGCAGTGCACGTGTGGTTTGGTCACCGATAATCCGGCTGACGCTGGTGGCTTCCTCGACGGCATGGCGGAGTTCATTCCGCTTCAGATCCAGCAGGTATATCTCGGTCGCGATCAGCACCATGCTCACGGCGATGGCACCCAGCAGCAGCACGGCACGCACCGGGCTTTGCACCCAGCGCCTGACACGCGTCAAGGCGTCAATCATGCGACCGGCGAATACCGTTTTCAGCGCCGCAGAAAGTGCGCGAAACCCCGGCTCGGATGCCGATGACAGGCGATGATTCGCTGCAGTGCATAGTGGTCTCGACAAAAAGCCAGGCCGACTGTCAAGCCTGGAATGGAGCGGGTGAAGGGAGTCGAACCCTCTTCATCAGCTTGGGAAGCTGAGGTAATGCCGTTATACGACACCCGCGTCGGAAGCGGATTTTAGCGCTACATCAAAACGATGTCGAACTGCTCCTGGGTGTAGCCGCTCTCGGCGTGCAGTGAGATCGGCAGGCCGATGAATTCGGAGAGCATGGCCAGCGCCTGTGACTCCTCGTCGAGGAACAGGTCGATCACGGCCGGCGAGGCCAGCACACGCATTTCGCGTGCGGTGAACTGGCGCGCCTCGCGCAGCAGTTCGCGCAGGACTTCGTAGCACACGGTCTGTGCCGTCTTCACCTCGCCGCGCCCGCCGCAGGTGGGACAGGGTTCGCACAGCACATGGGCCAGGCTTTCGCGGGTGCGCTTGCGGGTCAGCTCGACCAGGCCGAGCTGGGTGAAACCGGAAACGGTGATGCGCGTGTGGTCGCGCGCCAGGGCCTTGTTGAACTCCGCCAGCACGGCTTCCTTGTGCTGCTCATCTTCCATGTCGATGAAGTCGGCGATGATGATGCCGCCCAGATTGCGCAAACGGAGCTGGCGGGCAATGGCCTGCGCCGCTTCCAGATTGGTCTTGAAAATCGTGTCGTCGAAATTGCGCGAGCCGACATAGCCGCCGGTATTCACGTCGACGGTGGTCATCGCCTCGGTCTGGTCGAAAATCAGGTAGCCGCCCGACTTGAGGTCGACGCGGCGCGCCAGCGCCTTCTGGATTTCATCCTCGACGCCGTGCATGTCGAACAGCGGCCGCTCGCCGGTGTAATGCATCAGGCGGTCGCTGACCTGCGGCACATACTCCTGGGCAAAATGCTGGAGCTTCTGGAAGTTCTCGCGCGAGTCGATGATGACGCCCGTGGTTTCGCTGGTCACCAGGTCGCGCAGCACGCGCTGTGCCAGCGTCAGGTCGTGATGCAGCAGCGTGGGCGGCAGGGCGCCGACGCTGCGGCTCTGGATCTCGCTCCAGATGCGGCGCAGGTAGGCAATGTCGGCGGCGAGCTCCTCGTCGCCGGCATCGGCCGCGACCGTGCGCAAAATGTAGCCGCCGGGTTGATCGGGCGGCAGCAGCGCCACGATGCGGGCGCGCAGCTTTTCGCGCTCGGCCTCCTCGCCGATGCGCTGCGAAATGCCGATGTGCGTGTCCTGCGGCAAGTGCACCAGCAGACGCCCGGCGATGGAAATCTGCGTGGTCAGGCGCGCACCCTTGGTGCCGATCGGGTCCTTCTGCACCTGCACCGTGATCGATTGGCCCTCGCTGAGGATGCGCTCGATGGGGCGCGTGTCGTGGCTGTTGTAGCCGTTGCCGGCAGGACGTGCGCTCCAGATGTCGGCGACATGGAGAAAGGCCGTGCGCTCGAGGCCGATCTCGATGAATGCCGACTGCATGCCCGGGAGTACCCGCACCACGCGGCCGAGATAAACATTGCCGACGATGCCGCGGCCGTTGGTGCGCTCGATGTGCAGTTCCTGCACCACGCCCTGCTGCAGCAGGGCCACGCGGGTTTCCTGCGGCGTGAAGTTGATCAGGAACTGTTCTGTCATAACGAATAACCGAAGTCGCGCAGCAGCAGCGCGGTTTCGCACAGCGGCAGGCCGACGATGCCGGAATGGGAGCCCTTGATATCCTCGATGAATATCGCGGCGCGACCCTGGATGCCATAGGCACCGGCCTTGTCCATCGGCTCGCCGCTCTGCACGTAGCGCCGGATTTCTTCCGCGCTCAGCGGCCGGAAGCGTACCTCACTGACCGACAGGCGGTGTTCGACACGTTCGTCGCGGGCCATGGCAATGGCCGTCAGCACGCGATGACTGCGGCCGGAAAGCCGGCTCAGGATCGCCACGGCGTCGGCCTCATGCTGCGGCTTGCCGATGATCTCGCCATCAAGGTCGAGCGTGGTGTCGGCAGCCAGCACCGGGCGCGTGACCACCTTGCGCGAAGCCAGCAAACCCGCGCCGAACGCGGCCTTGATGCGCGCCACGCGCTGCACGTAGGCTTCCGGCGATTCGCCCGGCAGCCAGTCCTCGTTGACTTCGGCGTCCTCCCGCGCACCGCTGCGAAACAGCAGCAGGTCGAAGCGAACGCCGATCTGGGTCAGCAATTCGCGGCGGCGCGGGCTTCTGGACGCCAGGTAGATGCGTGAATCGATCATGGTTGAACAGCCTTGATGACAGGGTCCGCGGGCATGGCTTCAGGCACGGTGGTAGGGATGGCCCTTTATCACGCTCGCGGCGCGGTAAAGCGCCTCGGCGAGAATCACGCGGACCAGGGCGTGCGGCAGGGTCAGGCTGGAAAGGCGCATGGTTTCGTGTGCCGTGTTCTTGATCCGCGGGTCGAGACCGTCGGGGCCGCCGATGATGAAGGCGATGTCGTCGCCGCTGGCCATCCATTTTGCCAGACGCTCGGCCAGTTGCCGCGTGGTCGGCGCGTCGCCGCGTTCGTCGAGCGCGACGCGGCGGCAGCCGGGCGGCAGTTGCGCGTCTATCCGTGCCGCTTCGAGCGCCATCATGGCCCCGGCCGTCTTGCCCGTGGTGCGCGCTTCGGGCCTGATCTCCAGCAGCTCCAGCGGCAGTTCGCGCGGCATGCGTTTCGCGTACTCGCTCCAGCCTGCCACCACCCAGTCCGGCGGCCTTGCGGAAACGGCCGCGACGATCAATTTCATTCGCTCTCGGCGTCGCCGGCGGCCTTCTTGCGCGGACGCTTGGGCACGACCCGCCACAGCTCTTCCAGGTTGTAGTAGGCGCGCACGGCGGGCTGCATGACATGGACCACGATGTCGCCGAGATCGACCAGCACCCATTCGCCGGTTTCCTCGCCTTCGATGCCGACCACCTGAACGTCGGCCTCCCTGGCCTTGTCATGCACGTTCTTTGCCAGCGACTTGACGTGGCGATTGGAATCGCCGGTGGCGATGATGACCCGATCGAACAGCGGCGAGAGCTTGCTGGTATTGATGACCTCGATGTCCTTGGCCTTGACGTCCTCAAGGGCGGCCACGGCGATTTTCTGGAGTTTTCTAATGTCCATGCGGAGTCCGATAGATCTGATGGGATTCAATATAGTCGAGAACGGCGTCGGGGACCAGATAGCGCACCGAGAGCCCGCGTGCCAGGCGCTCGCGAATCGCCGTGGCGGATATCTCCAGGGCCGTGATGGCGAAGGGAACGATGCGGCCCGCCGGGGCGGCGGCGAGGTCGCCGGCGACGCCACGCCGCGCGGCGAATTCATCGCCGAGCGCCGTGTTGCCGGCGCCGACTGTCAGGTCGTGTCCGGGCCGCGTCGCCACGGCGATGTGTGCCAGCGCGAACAGCTCGCGCCAGCGGTGCCAGGATTCCAGCCGGGCGAAGGCATCGGCACCCAGCAGCAGCACCAGCGGCCGTTGCGCACCGTGTTGCCGGCGCTGGCGCTCCAGCGTCGCCACGGTGTAGCTGGGTGCCGGATTGCCCGCCGCAGCCAGCACCTCGCCGGCATCGACGCTGAAGCCGGGCATGCCGTCGAGCGCGCGCTCGACCATCGCCAGGCGATGGCCGGCGGCGCACTGCGGCACGGCGCGCAACGGAGGGGTGCCGGCGGGGATCAGGCACACCCCGGCAAGGCCGAGGGCTTCGCGCGCTTCGAGGCCGAGGCGCAGGTGGCCGACATGCAGGGGATCGAAGGTGCCGCCCAGAAGCCCGAGCACGCCTGCGCCGGCTTCACTCATCGGTCAGGGCCGGTGCCGGCTCGATGGCGTCGCGCGCTTCGAACACGTCGCGGTAGGACAGATACACGCTGGCCACCATGACCGGTGCCAGGACGAAGATCAGCAGCATGCGCAGCGCGATGGAGAGGATGCCGAGCAAGGACTGCGAGATCAGGCCGGCGACGATCAGGATCAAACCCGGCAGGACGGCGCCGACCAGCGCCAGCACCAGCCCGTACATGGCGAAGGCACGCCAGTTGCGCCAGCTGGCGACGAAACTGAAGAAAAGCGATTTGCCGGCGCTGACGCCATTCCAGGCGGTCAGCAGGGGCGCGAACCAGAAGGCCATCAGCAAGGGCGACGCCAGCACCAGGAGGATGCTCAGATCGGTGAGCAGGGCCTGCGCTTCTTCCGGGCTCATGCCGTCACTGATGTTGATCGGCTCGCCGAAGGCATAGCCGCCCAGCACCAGCAGGCTGGAGCCGAGCAGATGCAGGCCGCCGAGGCGTATCAGGCCGACGCGTTGGGCGCCGAGGCCGAACAGCAGGGTCTGGCTGGCCAGGGGCTGGCCACGCTCTATCGCGCGGCAGCCGTTGGCCAGCATGACGGTCAGGGCCGGCAGCAGCAGGGGCAGCAGCACGGGACCGATCTTCGGAATCAGGTTGACCACGATCACCGTCAGCAGGTAGCCGAAGCTCAGCGCGGTCATCAGCGGCGGATTGCGGCGGAACAGGGCAAAACCGGCAAGCAGCCAGAGAAAGCCGTGGCGGGCGGAAAGGCGGCGCGCGTCCATCAGTCTTTTCCCGCTTGAAACGTCACCACCGACGGCGCGTCGTCACCCAGCGAGGGCGCATCGAAGGCGATGTCGCCCTCCGCGTCGGGCACGCCTGTCGCCTGCAAGCCGGCGAAATCGAACAGGCGGGCATCGAGCAGGTGCGACGGCACGACGTTGGCGAGGCTCCTGAACATGGTTTCGATGCGTCCGGGAAAACGCTTCTCCCAATCGTTCAGCATCTGCTTGACCTGCTGGCGCTGAAGGTTGGGCTGCGAACCGCAGAGATTGCAGGGAATGATGGGGAAGGCGCGCTCGGCGGCCCAGGCTTCGAGATCGCTTTCGCGGCAATAGGCCAGCGGCCGTATGACGATGTTGCGGCCGTCGTCCGACACCAGCTTGGGCGGCATGGACTTGAGCTTGCCGGCGAAGAACATGTTGAGCAGCAGCGTCTGCAGGATATCGTCGCGATGGTGGCCGAGCGCGATTTTCGTGGCCCCCAGTTCGCCGGCGACGCGATACAGCACGCCGCGGCGCAATCGCGAACAGAGCGAACAGGTGGTCTTGCCTTCGGGGATCACGCGCTTGACGATGGAATAGGTGTCCTCGTTCTCGATGTGGAAGGGCACGTCGATGCTGCGCAGGTAGTCGGGCAGCACCTCGGCGGGAAAGCCCGGCTGCTTCTGGTCGAGGTTGACGGCGACGATGTCGAAGGCGACCGGCGCGTGCTCGCGCAGGAACAGCAGGACATCGAGCAGGGCGAAGGAATCCTTGCCGCCCGACAAACAGACCATGAGTTTGTCACCGGCCTCTATCATGTTGAAGTCGGCGATCGCCTGCCCTACCTCGCGACGCAGGCGCTTGGCCAGCTTGTTGGCCTCGAAGGCCGATTTCTGGGCTTGCCTGGCGGTCGGCGCCGGATTGGCGGGAAGCGGTGCGTTCATAGATGGGCGGTACGGCCGCCGTCGACATTGATCACCTGCCCGGTGACATAGGGTGCATCGAAGACAAGGTATTTCACGGCCTGCGCAATGTCGGCCGGCGAGCCCATGCGCTTGAGCAACGTATGGTCGATGATGGCGGCGCGTTCTTCCGGCGGAAAATCGTCCGTACCTTCCGGCCATTCGATCGAACCGGGTGCCACGGCGTTGACCCGCACTTGCGGCCCCAGTTCAAGCGCCAGGGAGCGCGTCAGGCCGAGCAGGCCGGCTTTTGCCGCGCAGTACACCGGGTAGCCCTTGAGCGGGCGTTCGGCATGAACATCGGTGATGTTGACGATGCAGCCGCCGCTGCGGTCGAGGTACGGGGCCGCCGCCTGCGACAGGAACAGCGGCGCCTTGAGGTTGGAGCCGATCAGGTCGTCCCAGGCCGCCGTGTCGACAGCGCCGACCTTCGTGGCATGGAAGGTCGAGGCGTTGTTTACCAGAGCATCGAGCCGGCCGAAGCGCGCCACGACGGCTTCCACCAGGCGCGGCAGCGTCGCGATGTCCAGCAGATCGGCGGCGAAGCTCGCCGCCGATTGGCCCGATCTCTCCGGGCGCAGGGCGTTCAGCTCCGCGGCCAGGGCTTCCGCCTCGACCGCCGAAGCGCGATAGTGAATCGCCACGCTGGCACCGGCGGCGTGCAGCCGGCGCGCGATCGCGGCGCCGACGCGGCGGGCGGCGCCGGTGACGAGGACAACGGGGGCATGCGTGGCATGGCTCATGCGGGAAGTATACCGGCGAGAACCCTTGCTGCCGCAGCGAAGCCGAAACTCGCCGTGACCGCCACCGACGAACCGTAGCCGGCGCAGTTGAGCCCCGCGCCGGCTTCGAAGCCTTCATCGACCAGGCATGAGTCGGCGCTGGCGGGACGGCGAGCCTGTTCCGGAGAGAACACGCAATCGACGCCGAACTTCCTTTTCGGTTCGCGCGAAAAACCGTAGTCCTTGCGCAACAGCGCGCGCACCTTGGAGGCCAGCGCATCCTGCGTGGTGCGCGCAAGGTCGATGACCTCGATCCGCGTCGGATCGGTGCGACCGCCGGCGGCGCCGGTGGTGACGATGCGAATCCCGGCGCGCCGGCAGTGCGCAATGAGCGCGGCCTTGGCGCGAACATGGTCGATGGCGTCGATCACGGCATCGCAGGCGGCGATCAAGGCAGGCGGATTACGCTCGTCGACGAACTCTTCGACGGGGTCAACCACGCAGGCCGGATTGATCGCCGCGACGCGTTCGCGCATCGCCAGCACCTTGGCCGCGCCCAGCGTCGAGCCGAGGGCATGGACCTGGCGGTTGATGTTGGATTCCGCCAGATGGTCGAGATCGATCAGGGTCAGCCGGCCGATGCCGGAGCGCGCCAGAGCCTCCACCGCCCAGGAACCCACTCCGCCGATGCCCACCACCACCACGTGCGCCGCCGTGGCTCTCGCCAGGGCTCCGGTGCCGTAAAGACGCTCGACACCGCCGAAGCGGCGTTCGTAATCAGGAGGAAAAGTCATGCCGCGATTCTAATCGGCCGCCGGCCGGCGGACGGCCGAAAAACATCCCGGGTTCGATGGAGTAAGCGGGCTACCGACACTCGTCCCGCCCTACTGCGATCGGCAGCAAGGCTCGCGTGGAGAGGATTTTCACAGGCTGGCGCCAAGCGTCCAGCCTGTGGCTTTGTCGGGGAATCAGCGACGGATACCGCCCGGGGCGAGCTCGAACCACTGCGGATTCAGCCCGGCCAGCGGGCCGCGCAGCTTTTCCAGTTCTGCCGCCGGACCATGCACTTCCAGGCGCGAAAGCTTGGCGATCTTCAGGGCTTCCTGCAGCAGCGCTCCGACGTTGTCCAGATGGGCAAGAAGCGCTGCAGCGTCATCGTAACCTTCCCGGCAATGGGCGGTTTGCCCGCTGAACGAAAACGCGTAGAAGACGCAGCCGGGCTCGGTCCTGGTGAGCTCGACAAATTGCTTCCCGAACGCCTTGAATTCATCGAGTTTGCCGTCCGCTACGTCAAAGTACGGAACAAGGCTGCAACAGCTATCGGCGTGCGGCATTTAAGTCTCCTAGAGTTCGTCACGGCATGAATGATGGGCAAACGAAGGTTTGCCCGGTAGCCCCCATGCAGGCATTGCAGCCAAGTCAATGGCCCGGAGCCGGGGGCCATCTTAGACACCCGGCATGGCAATGACAATATTGCGCCGCAGCACCCATGGTCCCGACTGCGGATCCGACAGCAATCCGGGCGGAGTATTCAGTTGCCTCGATCAGAATTCGTACTCGACCTGCAGGCGCAAGGTATGGTCTTCAGCCGCCCTGGAAGTTCCGAATAGCCAGGCGGCGTTGTACTTGACGGCCTGGTGATCGCCGAGCGGCAGTTTGCCAAAAAGCGCCGGGCCGACCTTGTGTATGCGTTCGTTCTGCGGCGACCAGTCGTTCCATTTGCCCATCTCGCCGAATCCCTGGAGTCCGAATTCGAACTGCGGCAACCACCGGTACTTGGCCTGCCACTGATAGTGGAACTGGGTGTCACTCCGAAAATCGGCGCGGTAATTTCTCTCGAACAGCAGATTGCCATTCAACTGAATTTTGCCGAACTCGGTTTGGAAAAGCGGCCCCCATTTGACCTCCCAACCCTCTGCGTGTTCGTTCGGACGCTCGACCTCCAGCAGGAAGCCGATATCGACCGGATACTTCCCCGTCTCGGTGAGCTGGAACTTGTTTTCCCATTCGATTGCATCGTATTTGGTGCCTTGATCGTTCTCGCGCTTGTATTTCACATAGAGCTCGGTGAACCACCACTCGGTGGCGCCGTATCCGAAACCGATGCTGTAGGCGGATTCGCGCGGGTCGCTGTCCTTGCGGGCGGATCCTGTCTTGAAGTCGATTTCCTTCTCGCCATACTCGACGATGGGCGTATACACATAGTCGGCCGGGCCGGCATGGGCGATACAAGGGGCAAGCAAAACCCCTGCGGCCAGAATTGGCGCATTCAATTTCATTGAAATTCCTTTCTTTCGGGGGGTTAGCGCAAAGGCGGCCGGACGCGGGTGAACCGCATCCCGGCGAAAATCAACAGCATGGTTGCCAGGTAGAAGACAGCCTGTATTCCCGACGGCATGGCTTCGTAGCCGACCAGGGTGTGCAGAAAGCGCCCGGTCAGGGATGCGTTGTCGAGCATCCAGGACGAATCCCAGAGAGGATTGGCCAGGCTGGGAAGCAGATCTGCCTGAACCAGGAAGCGCGCCATCTGGCTGGCCATGGCAGCGGCCAGCAGGAGTATCAGACCGCTGGTGGCCGAGAAGAACAGGCTGACCGGGATGCGCAGGAACCCCGCGTACAGGCCGTAACCGGCAAGGACTCCGAGGGTCAGTCCGACAGCGCCGCCCCCTGCCACGTCAAGCAGGCTTTCCTCGCCGCCGGTGGTAAGGCCGTAGAGGAACAGCGCCGTTTCGGAGCCCTCGCGAAGAATCGCCAGTGCGACGACCAGGGCGAGTGCCGACATTTCCCGGTTTCCGGATACGACATCCTGCCCGAGTTGCCTGGCTACGCGGGCCATCTGGGCGCCATGGCGCGCCATCCAGATGTTGTGCCAGGCCAGCATCAGCGCGGCGAGTCCGAGGATACCGGCATTGAAAAGCTCCTGGCCCACGCCTTCGGCCATTTCCGCGATCCGCCCCGTCAAGGAGGCGACGATCAGCGAGCCGAGAATGCCGGTGCCGATGCCGGCAAGTATCCAGGACCTGCGCGACGGGATGAGGCGCGTGGCGGCGGCAATGATGCCGATGATCAATGCCGCTTCGAAGCTTTCCCGAAAAACGATGATGGCGGAACCGAGCATGTCCCCTTACTCCGCAATCACGGCGCCACGCGCCGTTTTTTCGTGGAACTCGCCGAAGAACGGATACCGCCCCGGCTTCAGCGGACCAATGTAGATGTTTGCCTTGGTACCGGGTGCGATGAGCTTTTCCCGATTGAGCTCATGGCTTTCGAACTCCTCCGGCGTGCTGTCCTGATTGTGGATAACGAGCTTGACCTTCTGACCTGCGGCAACCCGCACTTCGACCGGCTCGAATTGGTGGTTTCGAATGGCCAGGGGAATTTCGGAATCAGCGGCCCAGGTCACAAGCGGCAACAAGCAAAACAGGGACAGGTAGGGTTTCATGGCGAGCTCCTTTACGCAAATGATAATCATTCGTATTAAAGGAGTCAAGCACATTCGGTCATCGATATCTTTGGCTGTTTTAGCGGCCCACCGACTCTCAGGCATGCGGCACTGACGAATGCGCTTAAGCACTCCGATGGCGTACCGGAGCAATGCTGGCGTGGCATGCTCATCTTCCGCCCGGGAGCCAGGCGATCGCGGTTTCGCGGTTGGACTCCAAGCTTGCTGGCTACGCTCCAGCCAGGGCATCAGCGAAACATTATTCCCTTGATTTCAGCAGTGGCAGGTCGCCAGCAAGAAAATCAGGCTTGACCCAACCCGGCACAGGCCAATCCCTCGACGCCGGGTCAAATTCCGATACAGGTTACGGCACCCTTGCACCCGCTATTGATGACCGTCAATACACGGTTTTCTGCGGTCCGGGTAGTATGACATACGAGAGTCATGCCCTGAAAGAAGAAGCAATGATCGACATTTTGGTATTAGTCGTCCTGCTGCGATATACGGGAGAAAATATCGCGCTGTTCAGCGGCGGACTGTTTACGGGGGCCACGATTTACATCAGCCTGACCGAGCGCCCCTCCGCGCACGTCGCTGCACCCGCACGATCTCCTTGTTCTCGCCCGATCGATCGCCGGCCGGACCAGCCTGCTGCTTTTGGTACTAGCGGCGATGGCGGCATTGGCTGCAATATTCGCCGCAATTGCAGGCGCCAGGACCATCTGGTTCGCGGGGGGAATAACTCACGTCCTGATAATCGCTTACCTTGCCTCCGACGTCAGGCGCATCGCGACGGAACTGAGGAGTCTGGATACTACGGCCCCTGATTCCGAAATCCGGAGCGGCCAATTGCTGAAGAAAAGGGCGTTGCAGTTTGGCGTTCTGGGTCTCGCTGGACTGTTTGCCCAGTACTTGTTTATCGTCAGCAAATGACAGCAGGCGAACAGGTCACATCCTGAACGGCAATACTTGTCCGCCAAGGCGAGACATTCGAAAGCGGCACGGCAAACGCCGACCTGTAGCCTGTTATTTCTTCATCGTCCCAGTTTGGGGCTTGGCCACCTTTGACGGAGCAACATCCACGCTGCCCTGGGCGGTCTCGACCAGCGCCGACAGCGCAACACCTTTGGCGGACGGAGCAAGGGTGGCTTTCTTCTTGTACGAGCAACAAACCGTGCAATCACTGGTGCTGTAACAAGACTGTGTCCAGGTACCAACATCGTCCTTGCAGGTGCATGTGCACTTATATTCGATTGCATGACCAATCATTGCAAAGGTCACCCCGTAGATGAGCATTGTCAAAACGAGCAGCGACTTGAATGATTTCATGGAGATCACCTATCGAGGACAGCAAGAGAGTCGATGCTCGCCACCGGCTCCAAGGCGCCCGAGGTTTGCACATCAAGTGCGCATGGCTGGCACGCTATGCAGGCACGGCAGACGCCTCAATGTCGGGCGTATCGAACCTTATAGCATGCGTCACCCAGCTGTGGTCAGATGATTCGGGGTGCTTCCCGGTTCAGCGCAGGAAAACCCCCAAACCTTCACCGAGACCCAGCCTCAATGCCGCCCCCGCAAAAGCACAAGGCCCCGCAAGTCGTGAAACCTGCAGGGCCTTGCTTTGATACTGGTGGCCAGGGGCAGAATCGAACTGCCGACACACGGATTTTCAGTCCGTTGCTCTACCAACTGAGCTACCTAGCCAGAAAGGGGGCGAATTATAGGCGCTAGGTCCTGCCTCGTCAAAGGCCATTGCTTATACTGCACCGCCTGCATGCCTGACTGCTTGCTTACAGTTGGCGTAAGGGCCGCGTAAGAGCCGTTGCCTAGGATGCTGTGCTGCAGAAAAAACAATTGTTGTTTAAACAACCATTCCACCCTCCGGAGGAAACATGAAAGACGAAGATATTGTCGAACGGATTCAGAAGAATCCGAAATTCATGCAATTTGTAACCATGCGCAACAACTACTCGATCGTATTGTCGATTCTGATGATGATCGTGTATTTTGGCTACATCCTGCTGGTCGCCTTCAACAAGCAGTTCCTGGCGACGAAAATCAGCGCGGGCGCCGTGACTTCCATCGGAATTCCGCTGGGCGTCGGCGTACTCGTATTCACCATCGTCATCACCGCCATCTATGTCCGCCGCGCCAACAGCGAGTTCGACGCAGCCAAGGACGAGATCGTCAAGGAGGCCTCCAAATGATCAAGGCTAAACACATACTTGGCGGCGCAACCGCCCTGCTGGCAGCCGGTGCCGTCCTCGCCGCCGGCGCCGACCTCGGTCAGGCGCAGAAGCAGGCGACCAACTGGACCGCGATCGTGATGTTCGGCATTTTCGTCGGCATCACGCTGTGGATCACCAAATGGGCCGCTGCCAAGACCAAGACCGCGGCCGACTTCTACACGGCCGGCGGCGGCATCACCGGCTTCCAGAACGGCCTGGCGATCGCCGGCGACTACATGTCTGCGGCGTCCTTCCTGGGTATTTCGGGCCTGGTGTTCGGTTCCGGCTTCGACGGCCTGATCTTCTCGATCGGCTGGCTGGTCGGCTGGCCGGTCATCACCTTCCTGATGGCGGAGCGCCTGCGCAACCTGGGCAAGTTCACCTTCGCCGACGTCGCCGGCTACCGCTTCGATGCGGGTCCGATCCGCACCTTCGCGGCCTGCGGCTCGCTGGTGGTGGTGGCCTTCTACCTGATCGCCCAGATGGTGGGCGCCGGCCAGCTGATCAAGCTGCTGTTCGGCCTCGACTACATCGTCGCGGTCTGCATGGTGGGCGCGATCATGATGATCTACGTGCTGTTCGGCGGCATGACGGCAACGACCTGGGTGCAGATCATCAAGGCCTGCATGCTCCTGACCGGTGCCACCTTCATGGCCCTGGCGGTGCTGTTCCAGTTCGGCTTCAGCCCCGAGGCGCTGTTCTCCAAGGCCGTTGAAGTGCATTCGAAGAAGGATGGCATCATGGGTCCGGGGGGGTTGATCAACGATCCGGTCTCGGCGATTTCGGTCGGCATGGCGCTGATGTTCGGCACCGCCGGCCTGCCCCACATCCTGATGCGCTTCTTCACCGTGCCGAGCGCCAAGGAAGCCCGCAAGTCGGTAGGCTGGGCGACGACCTGGATCGGCTACTTCTACATCCTGACCTTCATCATCGGTTTCGGCGCCATCACCAACCTGATCCCCAACCCGGCTGACTACTTCGTCAATGGCGATGTCACCAAGGGCTTGAACGGCGGCGGCAACATGGCGGCGGTGCATCTGGCCAAGGCGGTGGGCGGCGACCTGTTCATGGGCTTCATCTCCGCCGTGGCCTTCGCCACGATTCTGGCGGTAGTGGCGGGTCTGACCCTGTCCGGCGCATCGGCGGTGTCGCATGACCTCTACGCTTCGGTATGGCGTCATGGCAACGTGGATTCGGCAACCGAACTGCGCGTGTCGAAGATCACGACGGTGTGCCTCGGCATCTTCGCCGTGCTGCTCGGCATCGTGTTCGAGAAGGAAAACGTCGCCTTCATGGTGATGCTGGCCTTCGCCGTAGCCTGCTCGGCCAACTTCCCGGTGCTGTTCATGTCCGTGCTGTGGAAGGACTGCACCACCAAGGGTGCTGTCGCCGGCGGTACAGTAGGCCTGATCTCCTCCGTGGCGCTGACGATCATGTCGCCCGCCGTGTGGGAAGTCTCGCTGGGCCATGCCAAGGGTTCCGCAATGTTCCCCTACGCGTCGCCGGCGATCTTCTCGATGACCGCCGCCTTCGCGGTGATCTACCTGGTCTCCAAGATGGACAGCAGCGCGCAGGCCGCCAAGGAACGTGCCCTGTTCCCGGCCCAGTTGGTCCGCTCGGAAACCGGCGTCGGCAGCTCCAGCGCCTCCGGCCACTAAGCAGCAGCAAAGCAAGCAAAAAGGCCAGCCTTCGGGCTGGCCTTTTCGCGTCTACCAGACCACAGGAATTCGTTTGGCCGGCCCGATCAGGCCACGGGCGCCGTGAATCTGCGTCCCGGATCGCTTTCGCTGACCCAGTTCTGCTTCCACCACGCATCGATCTGACTGCGCGTCCATGGCTGATGCACCAGCACCCCGTCGAGGATGCTGGCAACTGCCGCAATGCTCTGCGGCCGTGCCGCCGAATCCTTCTCCAGGCAGCGGCCGATCAGCGCGTCGAGCTCTGCCGGCACCGCGAAGGGCGAACACTCCGAGGCAAGCCGGGGCACGGTATGCAGGACGTGGTAGGTCAGGTCGTGCTCGGTTTCGGTTTCAAACAGGCGCCTGCCGGTGAGCAGGAAAAAGCCGACCGCGCCCAGCGCGTAGATGTCGGCCCGCCCGTCGGCATCGCTTGGATTGCGGATGCGCTCCGGCGACATATAGAGCGGCGTGCCGAGAATGCGCATGTGCGCAGTCAGGTCGCGCGTGTCGTCGCCGGCGATCTGCTTGACCAGGCCGAAATCCAGCACTTTGACGAAGTCGCGCTCGCCGCGGATCTCGCACAGCATGATGTTCTGCGGCTTGATGTCGCGATGCACGAGGCCGCAGGAATGCGCTTCCCACAGCGAGGCGCAGGCCTGACGCAGGATGAACGCGGCGCGTGCCGGCGGTACCGGGCCGTAGCGCTCGACCAGGTCGGCCAGCGAGAGGCCCTCCAGATATTCCATCGCGTAATAAAACTCGCCTCCCGGCCCACTTCCAAAGTCGTAGATGGTGATGGTGTTGGGGTGATGCAGCTGGCTGGACAACTGGACTTCGCGCTGGAAGCGGGCGATCCATTCCTCCGAGCTGCTCTGCGCCTTGAGCACCTTGACAGCGGCCGGTCGCTTGAGCATGCGGTGCTGCGCCAGATACACATTGCTGATGGCGCCTTCGCCGATCTGCCGCAGCAGGCGGTAGGGGCCTAACTGGCGCGCCTTGCCGTCCCGGCGCAGCATCGCGGCCAGGGCGTTCGGCGACAGGAAGCCCGAGAGCCAAACCGCAAAGATCAACAAAAGAACGATGCCGAAGCCAACCTGCAGATACACCAGCGGCGCATAGGCCTCGCCGGCTTCGATCTCGATCGCCACCCCGATGTCATAGTCGTGCAGCCAGCGCCAGGCACCGATGACATCGCTGCCGAGATAGTTGGGGTAGGGGGCCAGCAGGATGCCCTCGCCACCCTCGCCGCGTTTGGCCACGGCCTGGCTGGCCAGCAGCGTCAGCCGCTCCGCTTCGGCGTCAGGCAAGGCCAGCCGCGGCGCCAGTGCACGCTGCATCAGTTCAGCGGCATTGCGGCTCGGCGACAGCAACCAGCCCTCGGCGTCGAAGGCCAGGGCTTCGCCGCTCCGGCCCGGACGTGCCGCAGCGAACAGGATCGCGAATCCCTTGTCGACCGGTGAACCCAGGGCGAGCACCGCGACGACCTTACCGTTCTCCGCGGCGATGGGTGCCGCGACCCAGGCGCGGCCGATTTCCCGCGTTCCGGCAACGCTGCCGGGAGCGCTGTACGGACGCACGAAGGCCGAACGTCCCTTGAGTACCGGCGCCAGGTGGGCAAGAAAATCCGGACTGACACTGCGCCCGGCGCGCTGCGCTTCGCTGGCGGCGAGAATCCGTCCATGCAGGTCGATAACCAGAACAGCGGTGACGCCGATGGCCGCCGCCTTGCCAAGAATGCTTTCGACGAGTGGCCTGCCGCCGTCATTGTCTTTGCGGCCGCGACCGGCGGCAAGCTGAACGATGTCGGCGCTCAGCTCCTCGTCGGCAGCCAGTTGCTCCGCCTCGTGGCGTCGCTCGGAGATCCACTGCTCGAGTGTGCCGACCTGGGTGTTGAGCAGGGTCTGCATGCCGGTGGCGCGGATCTCGCGCAAGGAGTCGCCGACGCCGCGATAGGCCCACAGGCCGACGCCGAGCAGGGCGACCAGCAACAGCAGCAGGGCGATACGGGCGCGGTCGAACTGGATGTTCACGGTAACGGAGTGTAGATCACTCCGCGCGCTGGCTTCCTGTTCTTTCCACCGGCGGTTTTCGTCGTGCCACGGTCGGGATCAAAAACACTGCAGCAGGTTGGCGTCGCAATACAGCCGCTTCAGCCAGGCCAGCGCGATCCAGAGCCAGAACAGTACGGCGAAGGCAATGTAGGGAATGTGGCGGTCGATGATCTGCTTTGGCGTAACCATGCGCATGGCCTTCACCACCGGCCCCGTGATAATCACGAACAGCTTGTACATGGGGTTGTTGTTGCGACCGCGGCCCGCCAGCAGAGCCAGCAGGCCCTGCCCGAGCAGAAACAACATCGCGACTTCAACCAGCGCGCGCAGCACGCCGAGGATAAGCAGTTCAGGGTGGCTCATGGTATGTTTCGGTCTCCATTTTCGCTTGGGTCTGATTCATGAATTACGATCACTGGCGGCATTATGCCCGCGGCTGGCTGTTTCATTTCTTCGGCCGCGAGGACAGCGCCTTCGAGGCCTACCTTACGGCGTTTCGCATCAACCCGCAGGACGTGCAATCGGCGCGTCATCTGGCCGCGATTGCCGCGAAGCGGAAAAATTACGATGTCGCCATCAAATGGTTCGAGGCCGCGCTGGCCCTGACCCCGGACGACGGCGCCAACTGGTTCAACCTCGGCTATGTCTGCGAACACGCCGGCAAGCCGAAGGAAGCCATCGCCGCCTTCAGCGAGGCGGTGCGCCTGGTTCCCGCGCAAGACATGGCGTGGTACGGCATGGGGCTGGCGCATGCGCGCTTGGGCCAGCACGACGAAGCGGTAAAGGCACTGGAAAAGGTGGTCGAGTTGCAGCCGATGAGCGGCGAGGGTTTCTACCAGCTGGGCATGGCCTACCATCATGCCAACCGTCCCGACGACGTCACGCGCATCCTCAAGCGTCTCGTCACCTTCGAGCCCAAGCGGGCGAAGAAACTGGCGCACGACGCCGAGCGCGCTGACTTGATGAAATTCATTCCCGAACTTCCTTTTTGATTCATCGCTGCTCGTAGCCGCGCCAAAAGTCGGCGCCGGCGACACGGCGCATCGAGTAGCAAAGCACCCCAACCACCGCGGACCGGTCGACATACCCCACCGGGAGTACCGTCGGACTCTCCGGTCGAGACATATCCCACCAGGGGATACCGTCCGCGCCTCCGGCGCGGACATAAAAAAACCGGCCCACGGTTTCCCGGGGGCCGGTTGAATGAGGGTTGGGTATGCTCCTCCCTAGCCCTCCTCCTCCTCCATAAGCTTGTTAGACGCCCTTGGTGTCGATGTCGCCTTCCAGGTTCGGATAGCGCACATGGTCGACCAGATCCTGGATCTCCTTGTTCGGTTCCGCAGAAATCAGGCTGCCGATGATGATGCCAAGGAAACCGGCGGGAATGCCGAAGGTACCGGCAGAGATCGGGGCGATGTCCCACCACTGGTTGGCCACGCAGTTGGCACCGCATCCGAAGAACGGATAGGTGATGTACATGTAGTAGGCACACGTCCCCAGACCCAGGCTCATGCCCAGCACAGCACCCAGCCAGTTGGCCCGCTTCCAGAACACCCCACACACCAGCGCCGGGAAGAAGCCCGAGGCTGCCAGCGAGAATGCCGCACCGACCAGGAACAGGATGTCGCCCGGCTTCAGGCTGGTGACGTAGGCGGCAATCAGCGCCACCACGAGCAACAGACCCTTGGACACCGCCAGACGGCGCACCGTCGAAGCGTTCGGGTCGATCATCTTGTAGTACAGGTCGTGCGACATCGCGTTGGCGATGGTCAGCAGCAGGCCGTCGGCGGTAGACAGCGCCGCTGCCAGACCGCCGGCCGCCACGAGGCCCGAGATCACGTAAGGCAGACCGGCGATTTCCGGGGTTGCCAGCACGATCAGGTCGCCGCCGATGACAATTTCCGCCAGTTGCACGATGCCGTCCTTGTTGATGTCGGCAATGTTCATCAGCGTCTTGTCCACCGTGGCCCAATTGCTGACCCAGGCCGGCAGCGAGGCAAAGCTCGATCCCACCAGGTTGCTGTACACCTCGTATTTGGCCAGAATCCCCAAGGCCGGTGCCGTAAAGTAGAGCAGGAAGATGAAGAACAGGCCCCAGAACACCGAGACGCGCGCCTCATGCACCGATGGCGTGGTGTAGTAGCGCATCAGGATGTGCGGCAGGGCGGCGGTACCGATCATCAGGCACGCGATCAGGGCGAGGAAGTTCTTCTTCGCCTTGCTGCGGTTCTTCTCGATCTCTTCCGGCGTCTTGCCAGACGACGCAAAGGCTTCGGCGTGCGACCTGACCGGCGCGGCGCGAGCCGCGAGACCCTTCTCGGCCGTCCAGGCCTTCTTCGCCGCAGCTGCATCGGCCGGGAAGTCCTTGACGGATTTCTCCGCGGCTTCTATCGCCTTGGCATCGGGCGTGGCTTCAGCCTTGAGGGCCGCAAGCTTGTCCGTCAGCTTCTGCTTTTCGGCAGCCAGAAAAGTCGGGCCGTCCTTCTCCAGACCTGCCAACTTGGCCGTACCGGCGGCGGAACGCTCGCGGAATATGGCGCGCACCGACTCTTCCTTGGCACCCTTGGGCGTGGCCTTGTCGTTGAACTCCTTTTCCAGTGCCGTGATCTTCGGCAGGGAATGCGTGTACGCGACGACCTGCGGGATCGGAACGCCGGTTTGCTTCACCGCCAGCCACACCACCGGGATCATGTAGGCGAAGATCAGGATGATGTACTGCGCCACTTGGGTCCACGTCACCGCCTTCATGCCGCCGAGGAAGGAGCAGACCAGGATGCCGGCCAGACCGACGAAGACGCCGACCTGGAACTCGAGGCCGGTGAAACGCGAGGTGATGAGGCCGACGCCGTAGATCTGCGCAATCACGTAGGTGAAGGAGCAGACGACAGCCGCCACCACGCCGATGAAGCGCGGCAGGTGGCCGCCGAAGCGCGCACCGAGGAAGTCCGGAATCGTGAACTGACCGAACTTGCGCAGGTAGGGCGCCAGCAGAATCGCCACCAGGCAGTAACCGCCGGTCCAGCCCAGGACGAAGGCGAGGCCGTCGTAGCCGGTCAGGTACAGGGTGCCGGCCATACCGATGAAGCTGGCCGCCGACATCCAGTCGGCGCCGGTCGCCATGCCGTTGAACAGCGCCGGCACGCGTCGACCGGCGACGTAGTACTCGCCGACGTCCGCCGTCTTCGACATGAAGCCGATGCCGGCATACAGCGCGATGGTAGCGAACAGGAAGATGTAGCCGAGGATCTTGTTCGGCACGCCCAGCTGTTCGAGGATGCCGACGACGATGACGAAGGCGATGAAGCCGCCGGTATAGAAGGTGTAGTACTTCTTCAGGTTCTTGAAGAACTGCGATTGGGATACGATTTGTTCAGCCATTTTAGTCGAGCTCCCCTTCATGGACGCCGTATTCCAGGTCCAGGTTGTTCATGTAATGGGCGTAATACCAGATGATCGCGACGTAGATGATCAAGGAGCCTTGCGCCGACATGTAGAAGCCCAGTGGGCCGATAAAGCTGATTTCGTTGAGTTCGCGGGCATACCAGCCCATGACGAACGTGGCCACGAACCAGAGGACAAGCAGCACGGTGCTTATCTTCAGGTTGATGTTCCAGTACTGCTTGTGCTTCTCAGTGAGTTGCATCTGGCACTCCTCCTTTTATGGCTATGCGGCGGACCGGAACAGTCCGCCGTTCCTGAGGCGCGCCCCGGGTTTTCCCCTGTGTCGCGCGCCTGTCGTGTTCCCGGAGCAGTACCAACGGCCTAGCACAGCGCCAATTGCCCCAAGATGGACGGCATTGTCTGCCGGCTATCCTGACGTGAAGCTTACAAGCCTATAGGAAAGCCGCTGGCGCTGGGTTTGGTGGGCGGTGCAACATTTTTTTCAGCCCCACGTTGCCGGGGAAAACTGACCCGGAACAGGCTGCCTTGGCCATGGCTGCCCGCCAGCAGATCTATTTTGGCCTGATGCAGGTCGGCGATCTCGGCGGCGATCGGCAAACCGAGGCCGCTGCCTTCGGCGTCGGTGCCGAGCACACGGTAGAAGCGTTCGAAAATGCTCTCGCGCTCTTCGACGGGGATGCCGATGCCGTTATCTTCGACCTCGATGATGGCCAGGCGATCGGCGCGGGCGCGTACCGTGACATGACCGCCCGGCGGGGTGTACTTGATCGCGTTGTCGACCAGGTTGGTCAGCAGTTCGCGCAGCAGCAGGGGCACGCCGTTGATCATCAGCCGGCAGCCGCAGTCCTCGTAGCCCAGGTCGATGCGTTTCGCCAGCGCACGTACCACCCATTCCTCGGTCACGCCGCGGGCCAGTGCGTCAAGATCCAGCGGCACGACCTGGTGCAGTTTTTCATGGCTGGCTTCGGCGCGCGCCAGGATCAGCAACTGGTTGATCATGTGCGAGGCGCGGTCGGTACTTTCGGCGATCAGTTGCAAGGCAAGACGCATCTGCGCCGGGTCGGTTTCCGAGAGGGCGATCTCGGTCTGGGTCTTGAGTCCGGTCAGCGGCGTGCGCATCTGGTGCGCGGCCTGGGCAATGAAGCGCTGTTGCGCCTGCAGGTTTTCTTCGAGGCGCCCCATCATCTGGTTGAAGGCCACCACCAGCGGGCGGACTTCCTCGGGTACCCGGGTCACCGGGATCGGCGAGAGGTCGGACGGGCGGCGCCGGTGAATGCGGTCCTGCAGCAGGCGCAAGGGCGCGATTCCGCGCTTGAGTCCGAGATACACCAGGATCACCGCCAGCGGAATGATGGCGAACTGGGGCAGCAGCACGCCGGAAATGATGCTGGCCGACAAGGCCTCGCGCTTCTTCAGGGTTTCGGCCACCTGCACCACGGCGGGCGGACTGCCGCTTTTCACCGGCAGAAAGGCGTAAGCGATGCGCACGGCGTCGGCGTCGATGCGGTCGTCGCGAAACAATATCTTGCCCGCCTCGATCTTTGCCGGCAGCGGCGGTACCGAGATTTCCTTGTCACCCTGGAGCAACCTGCCGTTCGGGCCGACCACCTGATAGAACATCGCGTCGGTATCGTCCACATGGAGCAGCACGCGTGTCGACGGCGGCAGGTTGGCCGTGAGCCGGCCACCGTCGGTTTTCACCAGCCGCATGATCGCGGTAACGTCATCGGCCAGAGCCTGATCGTAGGGCTGGTTGGCGATGAAGCCGGCGACGTGGTTGGTGGCGGCGATCGAAATCGGCCACAGCAGCAGCAGGGGGGCCAGCATCCAGTCGAGGATTTCGCCGAACAGCGAATTCGGGTACTCGAAATTGACGAAGGGATTGTTGGCGCGACCCCGCGCCGCGAAAGCCGCGAGCTTTCCTGTACCTTGCGCACCCAGGCTTCCGCCGGGCGTGCCGGGGTCAGATTCTTCCATCTGCGGAATCTGCCGGCTTCTCCAGGCAATAGCCGAGGCCGCGCACCGTGGTGATGCGCGCTCCGCCGGGTTCCAGCTTCTTGCGCAGGCGGTGGATGTATACCTCGATGGCGTTGTTGCTGACTTCCTCGCCCCAGCTGCACAACTGGTCGACCAGCTGGTCCTTGCCCACCAGCCGCCCGGCGCGCAGCAGCAGGATCTCGAGCAGCCCCAGTTCGCGCGCCGAAAGCTCGACGATTTCCCCGTTCAGGCGCGCAATGCGTTCGGACTGGTCGTAGGACAGGCAGCCGACCTCGATGCGCGTCGGGTTGCCGGTGCCGCGCCGGGTCAGCGCCCGCACTCGGGCAAACAATTCCGGCAGCGCAAAAGGCTTGGTCAGGTAATCGTCGGCACCGGCATCCAGCCCGCGTACCCGGTCCTCGACACCGTCCTGTGCGGTCAGCACCAGGACCGGCGTGGTCGCCTTGCGCGCCCGCAGGCGCTTGAGGACGTCGATGCCCGACAGGCGCGGCAGGCCGAGGTCGAGAATCAACAGGTCGTAGGGCTGGGAAAGCAGTGCGGTGTCCGCGTCGGCGCCGTTATTGACATGATCCACGGCGTAGCCGGACTTGCGCAGGGCGGCGATCAGGCCCTGGGAAATGATGCGGTCATCTTCTGCAAGCAGTATTCTCATGGTGGCCCTTGGCTGGGGGAATCCTGTGCGGCTTTCAAGTCACCGCGCAGCTTGCCACATATCAGGCTTTTGGCAAGCGGGCGCTGGTACCGGCCCAGAATTCTTCGGCCTTTCTTCGTCCCGCCATGGCCTGAATGATGTCCCGGCACTTCTCGAGCCGCGCGGTAAGTTCTTCGACCCCCTTGCACTTTTCGACCAGCGTCGTCAGATCGTCTGCCCCGGGACCGAGAAAAGTAACCAGTGAGCGGCAGGCATAGCGCGACGCGGATTGCAGCGACACTTCGACCGGAGCGACGGCCGGAGCTGCGCCAAACGCGGCCGGTTCGGCGGCAGCGGAGGCAGGTACTGCCGGGGCCGGGGTAGCCGCTGCGGCCCCGGCTCCGGAAGTGATCTCGATATAGCCGTCCGCCAGCAGGCTGTTGAGAATCCCTTCACTGGTCGGATGGACATTTTTCGCCAACAGGCCGGCGCGGGTGGTCTTGTCGTCGACCATGATCAGCATCGTCCGCTCGCGCAGACCCAACCTGTTCACGCGGGTCGCAATCTCGGTGCGTCCTTTTTCGGTCTTGCGATAAATCCCCTCGTCAGCCATGGAACGCTCCCCCGTAGTTCTAGTTTGACGCGATGATAGCGTCTCCGGGGTGTCACGGACAATTCATTCTCCACGCCATTCCGCCAGCGCCGACTTTCGCTGCGCCCCAATGCAAAACCCCCGCCCCTGTTGCCAGAGTCGGGGGTTCGCGGTGCAGCAACTTCAGTAGGAAGGGGGTACAGGGGGAACCTGGGTTCCCCCTGTACCTTCCACTGGATATGCAATCGACTGCGTCGATTACATATCCATGCCGCCCATGCCGCCCATGCCACCCATGCCACCCATGCCGCCCATGCCCATGCCGCCGGCCGGCTTGTCTTCCACCTGCTCGGCCACCATGCAATCGGTAGTCAGCATCAGGCCGGCAACCGAAGCGGCGTTCTGCAGCGCGAAGCGGGTGACCTTGGTCGGATCCAGCACGCCCATCGCCACCATGTCGCCGTACTCGCCGGTAGCGGCGTTGTAGCCGAAGTTGCCCTTGCCTTCCAGCACCTTGTTGACCACCACGCTCGGCTCGTCGCCGGCATTCGCAGCGATTTCGCGCAGCGGCTGCTCCAGGGCGCGCAGCACGATCTTGATGCCGGCTTCCTGTTCGTGGTTGTCGCCTTTCAGCTTGATTGCGGCGCGGGCGCGCAGCAGGGCCACGCCGCCGCCGGCGACGATGCCTTCTTCAACGGCGGCACGCGTGGCGTGCAGCGCGTCTTCGACGCGGGCCTTCTTTTCCTTCATTTCCATTTCGGTCGCGGCACCGACCTTGATCAGCGCCACACCGCCGGCCAGTTTGGCCACACGCTCCTGCAGCTTCTCCTTGTCGTAGTCGCTGGTGGCTTCCTCGATCTGGGTGCGGATCTGCGTCACGCGACCCTTGATCGCGTCTTCGGCACCGGCGCCGTCGATCAGCGTGGTATTTTCCTTGGCGACTTCGACGCGCTTGGCCTGGCCCAGATCCTTCAGGGTGGCCTTTTCCAGCGTCAGACCGACTTCCTCGGCGATCACCGTGCCGCCGGTCAGGATGGCGATGTCTTCCAGCATGGCCTTGCGGCGGTCGCCGAAGCCCGGGGCCTTGACGGCGACGGTCTTGAGGATGCCGCGGATGTTGTTCACCACCAGGGTGGCCAGCGCTTCGCCATCGACATCTTCGGCGATGATCAAGAGCGGACGCCCGGCCTTGGCGACTTGCTCGAGTACGGGCAGCAGGTCGCGGATGTTGGAGATCTTCTTGTCGTGCAGCAGGACGAAGGGATTGTCCAGGATGGCGATCTGCTTGTCCGGATTGTTGATGAAGTAGGGCGACAGGTAGCCGCGGTCGAACTGCATGCCTTCGACGACCTCGAGTTCGCTTTCCAGCGACTTGCCGTCTTCGACGGTGATCACGCCTTCCTTGCCGACCTTGTCCATCGCATCGGCGATGATCTTGCCGATTTCGGCATCGGCGTTGGCCGAAATCGAGCCGACCTGGGCGATTTCCTGGGTCGTGGTGCAGGGCTTGGAATTCTTCTTGAGTTCCTCAACGACGGCGGTGACTGCCTTGTCGATGCCGCGCTTCAGGTCCATCGGGTTCATGCCGGCGGCCACGTACTTCATGCCTTCGCGGACGATCGACTGGGCCAGCACGGTGGCGGTGGTGGTGCCGTCACCGGCGACGTCGGAGGTCTTGGAAGCGACTTCCTTGACCATTTGCGCGCCCATGTTCTCGAACTTGTCCTTCAGTTCGATTTCCTTGGCGACCGAAACGCCGTCCTTGGTGATGGTCGGGGCGCCGAAGGAACGCTCGAGGATCACATTGCGGCCCTTGGGGCCGAGGGTTACCTTGACGGCGTCGGCAAGGATATTGACACCACGAACCATGCGCTGACGAGCGGAGTCGCCGAATTGAACTTCTTTAGCTGCCATTTGTATGTATCTCCTGGAATTCTGTTTCGATTAGAGCTCAACTACGCCCATGATGTCTTCTTCACGCATGACCAGCAGCTCGTCGCCATCGACCTTGACGGTCTGGCCGGAGTACTTGCCGAACAAAACGCGATCGCCCACCTTGAGTGACATCGGGCGGACCTTGCCGTCGTCCTGGATCTTGCCGGAGCCGACGGACAGAACTTCACCCTGGTCGGGCTTCTCGGCGGCGTTGTCGGGAATGACGATGCCGGAAGCGGTTCTCTTCTCTTCTTCGAGACGCTTGACGATAACGCGATCATGCAAAGGACGAATTTTCATGGGGTTGATCTCCTCTAAACTGGGTTGAAACAGGAAAAAGCCGATGCGGCCGGGCCGCAGGTCTGAGTCGGGCGGAGGCCCTATTATTAGCACTCACCGCCAACGAGTGCTAATAATAGGGCCAAAAGGCTCATTCTTCAAGGGGCAACAAGAAATATATCGGCTGCAAGGCAATAGAAAATCATTTGCGGCCTAAGCTGTTCCCGGGCTTTAAATAGCGCTTTGCCTCGGCAGCGGTCCATGGAAGAAACTCTTGCAAATACTGGTTTCACCGGTCTCGATTTAATAGAATAATGAACAATATAGACAGCGACAAAAACATTCTGTTTGCAAGTCACCGCGACATCTCAATGCGCTAAACCGCATTTCGCCGTTCTTTCCGCCGGAGGCTCGATCACCATGACTCGACAAGCCTTTTCCTTATTGGTGTCAATCTTTTTCTCCCTTGCATCCATCGGCGCATGGGCGAGTGCGACGACGCTATCGGTCGCCGGAGATGTTCAGATCACGCCCAAAGGGGGGAGCAGCGCCAGACTGGCCGAGGGGCAGCGCGTAGACAGCGGTGCGGCGCTCAAGACCGGCCCCAACAGCGGCGTGACAATCCGCTTCGACGACGGTCAATTGCTGGCGCTGACCAGCAATTCCAACCTCGTGATCGACGAGTACCGTTTCAATCCGCACAAGCCGGAAGAAGGCGGCATCCTCACCTCCCTGTTCCGTGGCGGAATGCGAACGGTCACCGGCCTGATCGGCAAGGCAAAACCGGAGTCAGTCAAGGTCACGACACCGGTGGCAACCATCGGCATTCGCGGCACCGATTTCCAGCTGTTCGTCGAGGGCCGCCTCTTCATATCGGTCGGCGACGGTACCATTGGCGTCGCCAATGTCTCCGGCGAAACCGTCTTCGACAGCGCGAAGCAGCCGCTCGGCATCGTGCCGGATGCCCAGACCAAGGCCCGTGCCGCCACGCTTTCCGAATTTTCCGCCGATGCCATTGCCGCCATGCGGCGCCTCGACATCGAGCCCAATTTCGGCACGCGAAAGCCGAACCCGAATGATCCCGCCTGCTCCGATCGCAGATAAGCCGGCGCAGCCAGCGGCCAGGATGAAGCAGAACTTCAGCCGCACGCGCCAACGGGTCGTCACCACTGCAAATCGGCTGCTGCTCGTTGCCGGAATTGTCCTCGGACCATCCGCAGCAAGCTTCGCTCAGACGCTGCCCGAAGTGATCCGCAAGACAATCTCGACCAACCCCGATGTTCAGATCGAGGTCGAACGCCGTCTCGCCGCCGACCAGGCCAAGGCACGGGCAAGGGCCGGATGGTTTCCGAACATCGAACTGCGATCCGGCATAGGCAAGGAAGAAAGGCTCAACCCCGATGTCGAGGCCACCTACGGCGGCCGGACCCGCGGCGATCGTCGCGACGTATCGCTCAATCTGAGCCAGATGCTGTTCGACGGAATGGGAACCGCGTCGGAAGTTCGACGCAACGAGTTCAAGGTCCAATCCGCTGCCGATCGCGTCGCGGCGACCTCCGAGCAGATTGCCCTGCGCGCAATTGAAAGCTATCTGGAAATTCTCAGGCAGCAGGAAATTCTGGTGCTTACGCAGGAGAACCTGCTTTACCACGAGCGTACGCTGGACCAGATTCAGCAACGCGTGACCGGCGGCTTCTCGCGCCCGGCGGATCTCGACCAGATTCGCGCGCGCGTCGCCTTGGCCAAAGCCAACCTGACGACGGCAGAAGCCAACCAGGAAGTTGCGCTGATCAACTACAAGCTCGTCGTCGGCGAACTTCCGGGCCGGCTCGAACGGCCCAAGGCTCCCGACCTCAAATGGCTTCCCGCCAATGCCGAGGAGGCGGTCCGGATCGCGCTGGATTCCAATCGCCTCATGCATTCGGCGCGCGCCGACGTCGATGCGGCCGGCGCCCAGCTTTCGGCCACCCGCGCCGCGCTGGCCCCACGCATCGAGCTGGAAGTAGGCGGCACGCGCACCCAGTACCGAACTTCGGCAGACAATCCGAAGGAGGAAACGAACTACGCGATGATTCGCCTGCGTTACAACCTGTTCGCCGGCGGCGGCGACATGGCGCGGATCAACGAAGCGCGCCATCAGGAAAACGAATCGCGCGAGGTGCTCAGTCGCGCCGAACGCCAACTGGAACAGAACGTGCAGCTTTCATGGAATGCCTATCGCTCGGCCCGCGACCGCATTCCCAACCTTCGCCAGCACAGTGAATCGAGCCGCCTCACGCGCGATGCCTATGCCAAGCAATTTATCCTTGGGCAGCGCTCCTTGCTGGACATGCTCGACAGTGAGAACGAGCACTTTACCGCCAAGGCCAATTACCTGAACGGACAATTCGTCGAATTGTTCGCACGCTATCGTCTGCTCGCCGATACCGGTTACCTGCTTGTCGTGTTTGATATCGATCCGCGCCAGGAATCGCTCACCGGCGAAGAGCCCCTTTCCGGGCGATCGGCCAAGATTACCGGGTTTCCCCGCGCAACCAAGCCTGTGGATGAGACAGCGGAACCGGTGACGGCAGCGCCTGCCGTCACCCCGCCGGCAGTGATGAAACCCCTGCCGACGGACAAGCCGAACGACGAATTGAAACCCGCGCACCCCCCGACATCGGACAGGAAACCTGACGCGACCCTGCCCGGAATTCAGTCCGTGATCGACGATTGGATAGATGCCTGGTCGAAGCGGGATGTCTCTCGCTATTTGTCGACCTACGCCACGGAATTCCAGCTGCCGCAGGGAAAATCACGGGAGGACTGGGCACGGGAACGCCGGTCGCGCATCGAGAAACCGGCTTCCATCAAGGTCTCCTACGCCGATCTGCAAACGGCGATTAACGGAGAAACCGCCACGATCCGGTTCCGCCAGACCTATGTGTCGGACAGCATCAGTTCCACCGACACCAAGGAACTGGATATGGTCCGGCGCGATGGGCGCTGGCTGATTGTCAGCGAACGCGTGATTCGCTGACAGCCTGGGATTCCCCGCTCGGGCCGGCCGTCTCCGACTCCCGGCGGTTGAGCAGTACGGCCAGCTGCACCCGGTCGCTCACCATCAGTTTTTCGAAGATGGCACTCAAATGTGCTTTCACGGTGCGATTGGCGATGTTCAGCTTGCGGCCGATGATCTTGTTGCTTTCGCCCTGCGCCAGCAGCTCCGCGACCGCGCGCTGCCGCTCGGTCAGCAGGCTTAATGGTGACGGTGAAGCGGCCGCTGCCTGCGCCGGCTGCGCACGCACCACGCCTCCCTCCAGGCCGGCATGCGCCAGTCGATCCATCAGCTGCGGCAAGGCGCCGCCGGAAATCCAGACCCCGCCGCCGAGAACGACATTGATTATGCGAGAGAGGTCTTCTTCCGCCAGGCGCTGGTCGCAGCATGCCGACATGCCAAGCCCAAGCGCAGCAAGCTCACGCTCCGTGCTGAATTCGTCGCCGCCGAGGATGAGCGGCGATGCATGATGAACGGCTTTCCATTGACGCACGCGACCCGTACGGTCTGAAGGAAAGATCGCCAGATCGATCGCGACCAGTTGCGTTTCGCCGATGCACATCGCGCTCTTTGCCGGGTCCGGATCCGTCACCACCCGGACGGTGCCGGTCGCACCGGAGCGTTGCCAAGCCGCCTGCCAGGCTCCGATAAACATGTCCCTCCGGCTTACGATCAGGAACAAGCGATTCCTCCCTGCATGGTGTTGCTTATTGTGCCAGAATGCCTGAAATTTCAATATGTTTCGGCGCTGACGGCACAGATGACCGGAACTGGAACCTTGGCCGCCCCCAGACCTTACATCCATCGCGACGAGTACATTGACATTCTTGCCATGAACTGCAAAACGGCAGGTTTCACGGAATTTTTTGCGCGGCAAGCGAAACTCTGCCGGAGTTCCTGCTCATGATCGGCGCCGGTGGAGGTTCGCTCGCGACCGGGGATGAAATCCGGTGAGCGACGCTGCCTTGCCGCTGCCGCGCGAACTGCCGCGTCCCGACGACCCGCTCACGACCTGCCTGGTGGTGATTACCCGGTATTTCCACCGCCCGGTATCGGCCAGTACATTGACCGCCGGCCTGCCGCTTCCCGATTCAAAACTCACACCCGAATTATTCGGTCGCGCAGCGCAACGCGCCGGTTTCTCCAGCCAGCTTCTGCGACGCCGCTTGGACCAGATTTCCGCGATCACGCTGCCCGCCGTGATGCTGCTGCAAAATGGCGGTGCATGCGTCGCCACGGATCGCGACGCGGCCGGCAACTGGAAGGTGATCCAGCCCGAATCCGGCGAGGGCGAGTCGACCCTGAGCACCGAGCAACTCGCCGCCGCCTATACCGGCCAGGTGATTTTCTGCCGCCCGGCCTACCGCTTTGACACGGGCGGCCAGGACGCCATGGCGCTGCCGGCGCGGCACTGGTTCTGGGATGTCGTCCGGCACGCCTGGCCGCTGTATGCCGAGGTGCTGCTGGCCGCGCTGCTGCTGAACCTGTTTGCCCTGGTCATCCCGCTGTTCACCCTGAACATCTATGACCGGGTGGTGCCGAACCAGGCGATTGAAACCCTGTGGGTGCTGGCCAGCGGCGCCATGCTTGTCACGGTGTTCGACCTGGCGATGAAGACCATGCGCAGCTACTTCCTCGAAGTCGCCGGCAAGCAGATCGACACCGCCCTCTCCGCCCGAATCTTCGAAAGAGTGCTCGGCCTGCGCTCGACCAGCCGCAGCGGCACGGTCGGCGGTATGGCCAACACGCTGCAGGAATATGAAGGCTTTCGCGATTTCCTGACCTCGGCCACGGTAACGACGATCATCGACCTGCCTTTCGTCGTCATCTTCCTGCTCATCATGTTCTGGCTCGGCGGTCCGCTGGTCGTCGTTCCGCTCATCGCGATTCCCCTGATGATCGGCGCCAACCTGGTGTTGCAGAAACCGCTCGAGCTGAACATGAGTAAAAGCCTGTGCGTGGCGTCGCAGAAACAGGCCATGCTGATCGAGACCCTGACCGGCATCGAGGCGATCAAGGCCATTGGCGCCGAGAGCCCGGTGCAGCGGCGCTGGGAGGAAACCGTCGTCGAGGCGGGCCGCCTTGGCACGCAATCGAAAATCCTTGCCAGCATCATCGTCAACCTGACCCAGTTCTTTCAGCAGACCGCCTACCTGATCGTGGTGGTCTGGGGGGTCTATCTCATCGGCGATCGCAACCTCACCATCGGCGGCCTGATTGCCTGCACCATCCTGACAACGCGCACGCTGGCCCCGTTCGCCCAGGTTGCCGGACTCGTTACCCGTTACTATCAGTCCCTGCAGGCGCTGCGCGGCATCGACGCCCTGATGCGCCTGGCGGTCGAGCGGCCGGCCGGCGCCAGCTTCGTCCACCGGCCGGCGCTTTTCGGCGACATCGAGTTCCGCAACGTGACATTCGCCTACCCCGGCCAGGAAGAGCCGGCGCTCAGCCAGGTATCCTTCCGCTTCCGCCGCGGCGAACGCGTCGGCATCATCGGCCGCATCGGCTCCGGCAAGAGCACCGTCGAGAAGATGATGCTCGGCCTTTACCAGCCGCAGACGGGGTCGATCTGGCTGGATGGCATCGACCTCAAGCAGATCGATCCGGCCGAGCTGCGCAAGAGCATCGGCCATGTCCCCCAGGACGTGACGCTTTTCCACGGCAGCGTGCGCGACAACATCGTCCTCGGCGCGCCCTATGTGGACGACGCTGCGGTGCTGCGCGCCGCCGACATGGCCGGCGTCAGCGAGTTCGTCCGGCGCCATCCCAAGGGCTTCGACATGCCGGTCGGCGAACGCGGTGCCGGGCTTTCCGGCGGGCAGCGGCAGGCGATCTCGGTTGCCCGCGCCCTGCTGCTGAATCCGCCGATCCTGATTTTCGACGAGCCGACCAATGCGCTGGACAACCGCTCCGAGGATTATTTCAAGCAGCAGCTTGCCCGGCACCTGCGCGACCAGACGGTAATTCTGGTCACCCACCGCACCTCGCTGCTCTCGCTGGTGAGCCGGCTGGTGGTGCTGGACAACGGGCGGGTGGTCGCCGACGGTCCGAAGGAAAAGGTGCTGGAAGCGCTCTCGGGAGGACGGGTTCATGCCCCCGGAAACTGAACGTCCGGTCCCTGCACCCGAAGCTGCGGAGAAAGTCGGCGCCGGCGGGACGGCGCCTGCTGTCTCCGGCTTCGGTTCGCGCCTGCTGACCCGCATCCGCAATTACCTGCTGCCGCCTGAAAGCGAGATCACCACGCCGCTTAGCCGCGAGGACCTCTCCCTCGTCGCCAACCGCATCGATGCATTCCTGCAGCGCCCGCCGCCACCGGCGTGGATGATCGTCCGCACCACGCTGGTCCTGTTCCTTGTCCTCCTCGGTTGGGCGGCCTGCTCGCGCGTTGACGAACTCACCATCGGCGATGGTCGCGTGGTTCCCGCCAGTTATGTCCAGGTAGTGCAGAACCTCGAGGGCGGCATCATTTCCGGGATTCCCGTTCAGGTGGGTGATCTGGTGCGCAAGGATCAGGTCGTCATGCGCCTCGATGAAACCCGGTTCGCCTCCTCGGTAGGCGAATCCAGGGCGAAGAATCACGCCCTGCTCGCCAAGGTCGCCCGCCTCGAGGCCGAAGCCAGCGGCAGTCCGCTGCAGATGCCCGCGGCCCTCGTGCAGGAGGCGCCCCTCATTGCCAAGGACGAGCAGGCGCTCTACCAGAGCCGGCAGCGCGAGCTTGAGGCCGGCCTCGGCATGCTGCGCCAGCAACTGGACCAGCGCGGCCAGGAAATCACCGAAAAGACTTCCCGGCTCAAGCAGCTGACCGAGAGCTACGAGCTCATCGGCAAGGAACTGCAGATGTCGCAGCGCATGCAGAAAGAAGGCCTGATCGCCGAGGTCGAAGCCCTGCGCATCCAGCGCCAACACAGCGACATCCGCGGCGAGATGGATGCCACCCGCCTCGCCATCCCTCGCCTCGAGGCACAACGCGCCGAAGCCAGAAACAAGCTCGAGGGCGCGACGGCGAAGTTTCGCGCCGATGCCGCCAACGAACTCGGCCTGGCGAAAGCCGAGCTGGCCGGGACGTCGGCCAACAGCGTGGCGCTCGAAGACCGGCTGGCGCGCACCACCGTCCGCGCCCCGCTCAACGGCATCGTCAAGTCGATAAAGATCAATACGATAGGCGGCGTTCTCCAGCCCGGCATGGAAGTCATGGAAATCGTGCCAATCGAGGACCGCCTGCTGATCGAGGCCAGGGTGAAGCCTGCCGATATCGGCTTCCTGCGACCCGGGCAGTCGGCCCTGGTCAAGATCACCGCCTATGACTACTCGATCTACGGCGGTCTCGACGGCCAGGTCGAAACCATCAGCGCCGACGCCGTCACGACCGACAAGGGCGACAGCTACTACCTGGTCCGGATCCGCACGCCGAAAAACAGCCTCGGCACCCCCGAGAAGCCGCTGCCCATCATTCCGGGCATGCTTGCGTCGGTCCATATCCGGACCGGCGAAAAGAGCATCCTCAGCTACCTGGTCAAACCCATCAGCAAGGCCAAGACCGAGGCGCTGCGGGAACGTTAGCCCGGCCCCTGGTCCAAGGGTATATGCCCCTCAGGACAATAGGCGAGGCCTAAAGTATTGCCTATACTTGTGTGTACATTCTCATATTGGTGCGCCCGTGAATTGGCCAGCCGCCGTCGGCAGGCCGCCTTCCGGATAACAAGCGAAGGGAAGCCAGCATGGCCACTCAAGTTTCCAGCAGCAGCATCAGCCTCGGTGACGCCGGCAAGACCAAGGTCCAGGCTATCGGCACCGTCAAAGCCGTCACCGGCGAAGCCATCGTCATCAACGCCAGCGGCGTTGCCTGCACCCTGAAACCGGGCGACAAGGTTTTCCCGAACGACATCATCCAGACCAGCGAACTCGGCTCGGTGCAGATCGAGTTCTCCAACGGCCAACTGGCCGACTTGGGGCGTACGACCAGTTTTCTGGTCGACAAGGACGTCTATGAACTGATGCCGCAAAAGGCGCTGGCCTTGAACGCGATTCTCGGCAGTGCCGGCAGTCCGAACTCCGGCAGCGCAGAGGCTGATGTCGCCGCTGAATCCTCCCGTATCGCGAAGCTGCTTGCAGAAGGCGCCGATCTGACCGAGATCCTTGCCCCGACCGCAGCTGGCCCGGCAAATCACGCTGGCGTGGATCAGCATGGCTACGGGTTCGTACAGATTGAACCGACAGGCAACACGTCTGGGGTGCAGACCAGCGTTGATCCCACCGTCGCTTCGTTCAGCCAACCGCTGGGTACCGACAAAACCCTGGTTTCCGGAAACGCAATCCAGACCGGCATCAAGGTCGGCTTTGATACAGGGGGCACGACAAGCCCATCCACTGCCCCGGCCGATACTCATGGCCAGACGCAGGCAACAACGCTCACGGTTCTCGGCGATACCACCCCCCCCGGTCGCGCCAGCGTCACCATCGACAGCTACATCAACGACAGCACCCCGACCATCAACGGCCACGCGGAACCCGGGTCCGCGGTGAATATCGTCGTGCGGTCCACGCCGCAGTACTTCACAACCACCGCCAATCCGGACGGCAGCTGGGTAATCCAGATACCCGAGGACGGCGCCCATGATCTCGAGGACGGCGAACACAGCATTACCGTCCAGGTGGTCGATGCCGCCGGCAACCTCAGCGAAACCATCGTCATTCCGTTCACGGTGGACACCGTAGCGCCTGAAGGCAATTTCACCATTTCGACCTCCGGGCGGACGGGCGACAACACGCCCGTAATCGGCGGCACGGCGGAGGCAGGATCGTTCATACGGGTGACCTTGACCGGTTCCGCAACGCTGCTGTTAACGGCCACCGACAGGAATGGCAACTGGTCGGTCGAATCTCCCAGTCCGATCGCCGACGGCAGCTACACCGTCACGGCAACGGCAACCGACCTGGCCGGCAACTCGGCATCAAGGGTTGTTTCCCTCACCATCGATACCACCGCCCCGAACGTTCATGTCGTAACCGTTCCCCCTGTCAGCGAAGGCGCCAATTCGCCGGTAACGGTATCAGCCGCAGATGCGGTCGGCTCCAATGAGGTCATACTCACCATCACCCCGCCGAATCCACTACCGGCGGGAGTAACGTTTGATGCAACGGCGAAGACATTCACCCTCAATCCGGCCGACGCGGCCTTCCAGGGCCTCAGCGCCAATGAACTGCGTGAGGTAACGGTTACCTACACCGTCTCCGACGGCATCAACAGCACCCAGGCGAATATCCTGTTTGAGGTCGTAGGCGTCAACGATGCTCCCGTCGCCGCCGTCGCCACCGCCAGCGGCAACGAAGACGCCATCATCACCGGACAACTCGCCGCCAGCGACCCTGACACCGGCGCCACGCTGACCTACACCCTTGACGCCCCCGTCGCCGGCCTCACCCTCAACACCGACGGCAGCTACCGCTTCGATGCCGGCAACGCCGCCTATCAGAGCCTCGCCGCAGGCACCACCGCCAGCGTCGCCGCCAACTACACCGTCTCCGACGGCCTGGGCGGTTCCAGCTCCAGCAGCCTCACCCTCACCCTCACCGGCAGCAACGATATGCCCGTCGCCTCGGTCGCGACCGCCAGCGGCAACGAAGACACCATCCTTACCGGAACCCTCGCCGCAACCGACCCCGATACCGGCGCCACGCTGAGCTTTGCCCTCGTCACCCCCGTCGCCGGCCTCACCCTCGACAACGGCGGCAGCTACAGCTTCGATGCCGGCAACGCCGCCTATCAGGCCATGGCCGCAGGTACCACCGCCAGCGTCGTCGCCAACTACACCGTCTCCGACGGCCTGGGCGGATCCAGCAGCAGTACTCTCACCATCAGCCTCACCGGCACCAACGATGTGCCTGTCGCCTCGGTCGCCAGCGCCAGCGGCAACGAAGACTCCATCATCACCGGACAACTCGCCGCCAGCGACCCCGACGCTGGCAACGCGCTGACCTATACCCTAGACGCCCCCATCCCCGGCCTCACCCTCAATACCGACGGCAGCTACAGCTTCGATGCAGGCAACGCCACCTATCAGGCCATGGCCGCCGGTGACACCGCCAGCGTCGTCGCCAACTACACCGTCTCCGACAGCCAGGGTGGATCGAGTTCAAACAGCCTCACTTTCACCCTCACCGGCACCAACGACACCCCGACCATCGGCGGCACCGCCGCCGGCGCCGCCACCGAGGATGCGGCCGCCACCCTCACCGCCACCGGCACGCTCAGCATCAGCGACGCCGACAGCGGCGA